>Ga0157371_10001174_pt1 | contig 28121 bp, 25 predicted proteins | sample C45metaG_FD_113462 | JGI IMG/M metagenome (GOLD analysis project Ga0157371, IMG submission 113462) | Corn rhizosphere microbial communities from Kellogg Biological Station, Michigan, USA - C4-5 metaG | ecosystem: Host-associated > Plants > Roots > Rhizosphere > Soil | place: USA: Michigan... | reverse complement strand
GCGGTCATCGTGATCGGCTCGTACATGTCGATCAGCATCGGCGACAACCTCTACAAGACCCGCCTCGCGCAGGTCGAGGTCGAGTCGAACAATGCGACCGCGATCGCCCAGCAGACCTTCGACAACGCCCAGTCGACGGGCGACCAGGCGGTCGAGCTGGATGCCCTCGGCATTTCGGTGAAGTCCAGCGTGCTGAGCTCGGTGCGGAGCCCCGGCAGCACCTCGATGGGGCTCCTGCGGATCCCCGGCCAGCAGACCGACCGGATCATGACCACCATCACGAGCTCCACCTTCCCCACCGGGCTGGTCAGCCAGGACATCCGGGATGCCGTGGCCAAGAGCGCGGGCAAGCACGTCTACACGCAGTCGATCACCCTGGCAGACGGGGCCCCGGGGCTCGTCGCCGGCTCGCTCATCGACATCCGGCCGGCCGGGCTGTACGAGCTGTTCCTGGTGTACGACCTGGCCGACGCGCAGGCCACCCTCGACTTCGTGCAGAACACGCTCGCCGTCGGCGGCTTCGCCCTGGTGTTGCTGATCGGTGCGGTCACCTACATCGTGGTGAGGCTCGTGGTCGGCCCGATCCGGCTTGCGGCGGAGACGAGCGAGAAGCTCGCGGCGGGCCAGCTCGAGCAGCGGATCCCCGAGCGCGGGCAGGACGTGATCGCCACCCTCGCGAGGTCGTTCAACGGGATGGCGGACAGCCTGCAGCGGCAGATCGGCAAGCTCGCCGAGCTCTCCCGCGTGCAGCAGAGGTTCGTCTCCGACGTGTCGCACGAACTTCGGACGCCGCTGACCACCATCCGGCTGGCCGGCGACGTGCTCTACGACCAGCGCGAGGACTTTCCGCCGGCGACGGCGAGGACGGCCGAGCTGCTGCACACCCAGGTGATGCGCTTCGAGACGCTGCTGGCCGACCTGCTGGAGATCAGCCGCTACGACGCGGGCGCCGTCGAACTGGAATTGGAGCCGACGAACCTGGTGCGGCTGGTCGAGGAGTCCGTCGACACCATGAAGCCTGTCGCGGCCAGGCGCGGATCCGAGCTACGGGTGGTCGCGCCCGGCGGATACTTCGATGTCGAGCTGGATGCCCGCCGCATCCGCCGCATCCTGCGCAACCTGCTCGGCAACGCGATCGAGCACGGCGAGGGCAATCCGATCGTCGTCACCGTCGACAGCAACGCCACGGCGATCGCGCTCGCCGTGCGCGACTACGGCGTCGGGATGCACCCCGGGGATCTGGCCCGGGTCTTCGACCGGTTCTGGCGGGCGGATCCGTCGCGCAAGCGCACCATCGGCGGCACGGGGCTCGGGCTCTCCATCGCCCTCGAGGACGCGACCCTGCACGACGGTGAGCTGGAGGTGTGGTCGGAGTTCGGGCGCGGCAGCTGCTTCCGGCTGACCCTTCCGCGCGAGCGGGGCACGCGGATCGAGAGCTCGCCGATCGAGCTGCCGCCGGGCGACTCCGCTTCGGACGATCGGGTCCCCGATGATCGGGTTCCGGGCGACCGGGCATCGGATGGGCGGGCCGGCGATGTTTAGGGCGGGGAATGCCGCAGGCGGGACCGCCCTGCGCCGCAGGCTCGCCGGGATCGGGGTCCTCCTGGGGACGGTGCTCGCGCTCTCGGCCTGCGCGGGCATCCCCTCCTCGGGTCCGGTGGAGGTCGGCACCAGCATCAAGGCGGCCGGTGTCGACGACGGCGCGATCCTCATCCCGGAAGGTCCGGTCCGCGGAGCCAAGCCCGCGAAGATCCTGCAGGGCTTCATCGCCGCGTTCGCCGGTTCCCAGAACAACTACGCAGTGGCGCGCCAATTCCTGGGCGGCGACTTCAAGACCAGCTGGGATCCCCGCAAGAGCGTGCTCGTGCGCACGGGCAGCACCCGCATGGACACGGTGAGCGACTCCACCATGACCTACACCTTCAACACCGTCGCGGATGTCGACTCCGCCGGCTCGTACACGCGCTCGGCGGAGCCGGAGCTGCAGGTTCTCACCTTCCAGTTCGCCAAGGAGAAGGGCCAGTGGCGGATCACGGAGGGTCCCCAGGGGATCGTGCTGCCGGAGAGCACCTTCGGCTCGGTCTTCACCGAGCAGACGCTGTACTTCCTCGATCCCACGGGCAAGCGGCTGGTCCCCGATCGCCGGTGGTTCCCGACCGGCCCCCAGCCGGTGCGGATCGTCTCCGCCCTGCTCGCCGGCCCGCCCGCCTCCCTGCGCGGTGCGGTGTACTCGGCGTTCCCGGACGGCACGAAGCTCTCCTCGCCGCTCATCCCCGTGCAGAGCGGCATCGCCCGCATCGACCTGAGCGTCGAGGCGATGAACTCCAAGCCCAACGAGCAGCAGCTCATGAAGCTGCAGCTGCTCTCCAGCCTGGGAGACGTGCCCAACATCACCGGGGTGACGATCTCGGTCGGGGATTCCCCGCTCCCGCTGCCCACCTCGAACCCGGACACGACCCAGGCGGACCCGCAGGTGGATCCCCGCCCGCTGGTCATGCGCAAGGAGGAGTTCGGCTTCTACGAGAACGGGAAGATCGCCCCGATCCCGTCGCTCAGCCAGAAGGTCGCCGCGCTCAAGCCGACCGCGGTCACGCTCTCCTCGAACGGCATGACCGCCGCGGTGCTGTCCGCCGCCGGCGTCTCCGTGGTCAGCGCCACCACGGCCGCGGCCACGGTGGATGCCCGGCCGGGACTCATCGCGCCCTCGATGGACGAGGACGGGTACGTGTGGACGGTTCCCGCGGCCAGTCCCAACCAGATCCGCGTCTTCGACGCCCAGGGCAAGGCGAGCGATCTCGCGCCGGCCCTGCCCGCGGGGTCCAGCATCGTCTCGCTCCGGGTCTCCCGCGACGGCGCCCGGGTCGCCATGTACCTGTCGACGGATGCCGGGCCGCGGCTCATCGTGTCCGGGATAGTGCGCAGTGCCGATCGGGACCAGCTTCCGGTGTCGCTCGTCGGCGAGCCGATCCTCGACGTCACCGCGGACTCCGGGACGGCCATCGATGCGAGCTGGGCGGACGGGCTCTCGGTGGCGACCCTCAGCGACGACGACGGGCAACCGACCGTCACGCTGTACAAGCTGGGCGGACCCCGGTTGTCCCTCGGGCATCCGGATGGGGCGCAGCAGATCGTCGGCGGCAACGGTGGCACCTCCGGCCTGCGCGTGCTCGGAACGGACGGCGCCATCCAGGCGCTGCGCGGCAGCGGGTGGATCGCCTCCGGCGTGCAGGTCTCCTTCATCGCCACCCAGCGCTAGCGCCTCCCCTCCACAGCGGGCGAGGGGGTGGGGAGTCCCCATCCGACCGCCCTGAGGCGTGGGGCGACGAGAGAAACGGGCACGCTGGGGTCATGCCGTCTCTGCTTCGGGCCCTGCTCGACGCCGTGCCCGGAACGCTGTCCGGGGCGGCGCTCGACGCTCTCGCCGTGCTGTTCCCCGTCGAGTGCGCGGGATGCGGCGCGAGCGACCGAGCGCTCTGCCCGCCCTGCCGGGCGCAACTCGCTCCGCGCCACGAGCGGCGCCTGCTCGACGACGGCACGGCCGTGTTCGCCGCGCTCCGCTACGGGGGTGTCGTGCGACGCGTCATCCTCTCCCTCAAGGAGCAGGGCAGGACGGATGTCGCCGGCGCCCTCGCGCGCCCGCTCGCCGACACGCTGGCCGAGGCGCTCTCCGCGGCCGCCCGGGCGGGCGGGAGCCGGCAAGGCATAGAGCTCTGCACCGTCCCGCCCAGCCGTGCGGCCTTCCGGCGCAGGGGCTACGATCCGGTCGCCCTCCTGCTGCGGAAGGCCGGACTGCCCGTCGTCCGCGGGGTGCTCGTGTCGGTGCGCCGGCATGCCCAGCAGAAGGTGCTGGATCGCGGGGCGCGGCAGCGCAATCTGGTCGGATCCCTCGCCGCGCGGCGTCCGCTCGCGGGCCGCAGCTTCGTCCTCGTCGACGACGTGGTGACCACGGGAGCGACTCTCATCGAGGCGGCGAGGGCGATCCGCGAGGGCGGTGGACGGGTGCTTTTCGCGGTCGCCCTGGCCAACACGATCCGTCTCGACGGCGACTTTGGGAGTTCTCGGTACAAACTCGTGACTTCCCCAGAAGACCGGGCTACGGTGAGCGAAAGAGGCGCAGGTTCATCGCCTGGTTTCACTGGGGGGTGACGCGCCACGGTAACTAGGAGGACGCCATGGACATTTCCATCAACGGTCGCAACCTAGGGATCACTGATCGATTCCGGGACTATGCAACGGAAAAGGCGGAAAAGGTAGCCCACCTCGCGGACAAGGCGCTGGCCTTCGAAGTCAAGGTGAGCCGCCATGCCGAGAAGAACGGTTCGAACGGCGACGACCGGGTCGAGTTGACCCTGATCGGACCGGGTCCGCTCGTGCGTGCGGAGTCCACCGGATCAGACAAGTACGTCGCATTCGACCTGGCGCTCGACAAGCTGGTCGAGCGCATCCGCCGGGCGAAGGACCGCCAGAAGGTGCACCGCGGCAAGCGTCGCCCGACCTCGCTGCGGGAGGCCAGCGCCGCCGGGTTCAGCGTCGTCGACATCCAGCCGGCCACTCCGGAGACGATGGAGAAGGTGCGCACCGGAACCATCGACGTCATCGACGGCTCTGCGGCTCAGGGGGAGGAAGAGGAGTGGAGCCCGGTCGTCATCCGCAAGAAGGTGTTCGCCGCCGTTCCCATGACCGTGGACGACGCCCTCTATTACATGGAACTGGTCGGCCACGACTTCTACCTCTTCATCGACGCGGAGACGGACCGGCCGAGCGTGGTCTACCGCCGCAAGGGCTGGGACTACGGCGTGATCGGCCTGGATGACGAGGCCGAGCAGTTGTCCGGGGCGACGGCGCTCCGCAAGAAGGGTTAGCGCAGGACGACAGGGAGGGGCGCCGGGAGGTCATCCCGGCGCCCTTTTCTCGTGCTCGGAGACGGTCGCGTCCAGCGTGATGCGGGCTAGGCTTGCTAACATTACGGACTGCTAACGGTCGCGCCATTTTTGCGTGCGGATCAGGCGAAATGCGCAGGGCTTCGAAGTGCCCTGTCCCAAAGCAAAATTGGAGTAATCGGTGGCCAACGTTCTTGAACGAGTGCTTCGCGTCGGCGAAGGGCGAACCCTTCGCAGACTGCAGCGCTATGCGGATGCGGTGAATCACCTCGAGGAAGACTTCAAGGAGCTCACCGACGAGCAACTGAAGGGCGAGACCACCGAGCTGCGCGAGCGCTACGCCAACGGCGAATCGCTGGACGACCTGCTGCCGGAGGCGTTCGCAGCCGTGCGCGAGGCATCCGTCCGCACCCTGGGGCTGCGCCACTTCAACGTGCAGCTCATGGGCGGCGCGGCGCTGCACCTCGGCAACATCGCCGAGATGAAGACCGGCGAGGGCAAGACCCTCGTGGCGACCCTCGCCTCCTATCTCAACGCCATCCCGTCCCGCGGCGTGCACGTGATCACGGTCAACGACTACCTGGCCAGCTACCAGTCCGAGCTGATGGGCCGCATCTTCCGGGCCCTCGGGATGTCGGTCGGCTGCATCCTCTCCGGCCAGACTCCGCAGGAGCGCCGCGAGCAGTACGAGGCGGACATCACCTACGGGACCAACAACGAGTTCGGCTTCGACTACCTGCGCGACAACATGGCGTGGCAGGCGAGCGACATGGTGCAGCGCGGCCACAACTACGCGATCGTGGACGAGGTGGACTCCATCCTCATCGACGAGGCCCGCACCCCGCTCATCATCTCCGGCCCGTCTTCAGGCGAGGCCAACCGCTGGTTCAACGAGTTCGCCGCGCTCGCCAAGCGCCTCGTCCCCGAGGTCGACTTCGAGGTGGACGAGAAGAAGCGCACCGTCGGCGTGCTCGAGCCGGGCATCGAGAAGGTCGAGGACTACCTCGGCATCGACAACCTGTACGAGTCCGCGAACACCCCGCTGATCTCCTTCCTCAACAACGCCATCAAGGCCACCGCGCTGTTCAAGAAGGACAAGGACTACGTGGTGATGAACGGCGAGGTGCTCATCGTCGACGAGCACACCGGCCGCATCCTGATGGGTCGCCGCTACAACGAGGGCATCCACCAGGCGATCGAGGCCAAGGAGGGCGTCGCCGTCAAGGCGGAGAACCAGACCCTCGCCACGGTCACGCTGCAGAACTACTTCCGCCTCTACAAGAAGCTCTCCGGCATGACCGGCACGGCTGAGACGGAGGCCTCGGAGTTCATGAGCACCTACAAGCTCGGCGTCGTCCCGATCCCGACGAACATGCCGATGCGGCGGATGGACAAGCCCGACCTCGTGTACAAGAACGAGGAGGCCAAGTTCAACCAGGTGGTCGAAGACATCGTGCGACGCCACGAGAAGGGCCAGCCGGTGCTGGTCGGAACGACGAGCGTCGAGAAGAGCGAATACCTCTCGAAGCTGCTCGCCAAGCGCGGGGTCAAGCACGAGGTCCTGAACGCGAAGAACCACGCGCGCGAGGCCGCGATCGTGGCCCAGGCCGGCCGGCTCGGCTCGGTCACCGTCGCCACCAACATGGCCGGCCGTGGAACCGACGTCATGCTCGGCGGCAACGCCGAGTTCCTCGCCGTCGCCGAGCTGAACAGCCGCGGGCTCAGCCCGGTGGATACTCCCGAGGAGTACGAGGCCGAGTGGGATCCGGTGTTCGCACGGGTGAAGGCGACGGTCGCCGAGGAGGCGGCCAAGGTCGTCGAGGTCGGCGGCCTCTACGTGCTGGGCACGGAGCGCCACGAGTCGCGCCGCATCGACAACCAGTTGCGCGGTCGTTCCGGCCGTCAGGGCGACCCGGGGGAGAGCCGGTTCTACCTGTCTCTCACCGACGACCTCATGCGCCTGTTCAACTCCGCGGCGGCCGAGTCGCTGATGGGCCGGGGCAACGTCCCGGACGACCTCGCGATCGAGTCGAGGGTCGTCAGCCGGGCCATCCGCAGTGCTCAGTCCCAGGTGGAGGCGCGCAACGCCGAGATCCGCAAGAACGTGCTGAAGTACGACGATGTCTTGAACCGGCAGCGCGAGGCGATCTACGGAGACCGCCGTCACATCCTCGAGGGCGACGACCTGCAGGAGCGCACGAACAAGTTCCTCGAAGACGTGATCACCGAGGTCGTCGACCTGCACACCTCGGAGGGCCAGGCCGACGACTGGGACCTGGACGCCCTGTGGAGCGAGCTCAAGACGCTGTTCCCGGTGTCGATCACGATCGACGAGGTGCTCACCGAGGCGGGCTCCCGCAACAAGATCACGCGCGAGTTCCTCGGCAACGAGATCATGTCGGATGCCAAGGTGCAGTATCAGCGCCGCACCGACCAGCTCGGCGAGGCCGCCATGCGCGAGCTGGAGCGTCGCGTCGTGTTGTCGGTCATCGACCGCCGCTGGCGCGACCACCTCTACGAGATGGACTATCTGAAGGACGGCATCGGCCTGCGGGCCATGGCCCAGCGCGACCCGCTGGTCGAGTACCAGCGCGAAGGCTTCGCCCTCTACCAGTCGATGATGGGGCAGATCCGCGAGGAATCGGTCGGCTTCCTGTTCAACCTCGAGGTCGAGGTGACCGGGGGAGGCGCGACCGCGGCCGTGCCCACCGTCGCCGCCAAGGGCCTCGACGGCTCTGGAGCGCCGCAGGAGCGGTTCAGCTACTCGTCACCCGGTGCGGACGGCGAGGTGGAGGTGCGCAACCAGCGCGGGCAGCTCGACCGCGCATCGACGGCCAAGGCCCAGCAGGCTCAGGCCAACTCCGCGTCGGCGTTCCAGCAGGGCCAGCAGGCGCCAGCGCAACAGCCGCGCGGTGCTTTCGGCCAGGCGGCAGGCAACGGCCAGGTGCCGCAGAACCGGGCGGAGCGCCGCGCACAGGAGAAGCGCAACCGCTAGGCCTGTCTTTCCTGCCCTCGGCGAAGCTGCTGCGCCGTCGTCAGGATCGGTCCCACCCCCACCCGGTCACTCCATATCGGAGCAACATCCCGAGCCGTCGGGCGATGTCGTGGATGCCGGTCGTGGATGCCGAGGTGGGACCGACGTCACCGGTGCGGACGGTTGCGGCCGGTCGGCACGGCCTCGCGGTGGGGTTCAGTCGACTCGTGCCTCCCAGACGAATCCGTCTGGGTCGGTGAAGGCGCCTGCGTCGCCGCCGATCAGGAGCCGGTGCGAGCCGGTGCCATCCGGTGGAACACCGGCGACCTTGGCGAGCGCCCCGCGTCTGTTGAGCGTCAGCTTGATGGGACCGGTGTCGAACTCGACGTATCTGCTTCCGTAGCTCTTGGCCGCGGTCAGGCCGCGGTCGAGATAGAACTGCTTGCTTGCGGTCACATCGGTGACTCCCAGCTGGAGCACGATCGCATCGATCTGCCCGGTGGCCGGGCCGGTGTCCTTCTTCGACGAGGACGCGACCGTCCAGATCGTGCCGTCCGGGGCCTGGACGCCGCCGCCGTATCCCCACAGCGACTTCGCCGCCGGCTTGAGCACCTGTGCACCAGCATCGAGGGCCCTGTCGATGAGGCTGTCGACGGTGGCAGGCTGGGACACGACGAGGGACATGGTGAACCCCCGGAAGCCGGTGGTCGGTGCCTGCGATGCCCGCACCCGCACTCTGCTGCCCACCTCGAAGGCGGTGTAGAAGGCTTTGGCCGCCGCGGTGTCGGCGACCTCGATGGTGACGAATTCGATGGCTCCCATCCCAGTCATCTTAATGAGGAGCCAGCGGTCCTCGCCTCTCGAATCCCGGTCGCCTGCCGCGCTGTCTGTGCGGTCGGGGTGGGCCCGAGCTCACAGCACGTTGATGGCGGTTGCCCTCCAGCGGCTGTCCATGCCCTCGAGACGGATGGCGACGGCACGCGAGCGCGCGCGGCTGTGCACGATGACGACCGCTTCGACCACGGAATCCGACGGCTCGGTGACCACGGTTGAGCCGATCGTGAAGTTCGGGCGGGAGACGACACGCTGACCCTTGGCCTGTCGTGCCCGGGCGGAGAGCACGACCCGCTTCAGCAGGTGCCGGTAGACGTCGTCGCCGACCCAGCGGGAGATCTGTTCCAGGTCGCGGGCGCCGGCGAGGATCTCGATCACACAGCGGGCGAGGTTCTCCACCAGCGGGGCGGGGTTGGGGAGTGCGGAGCGTTCCGCCCGTTGGTGGCCGAAGAAGTCATCCGAGTCGAATCGGCTCTTGATGACCTTGCTCGGCAGCGTTGGGTTCGGCCGTGCTGGGCCCGGCCGTGCTGGACTCGGCAGCGACGGGTCAGGTCGGGTGGGGCCGGGTGCCGTTTGGCCGGCCGGTGCCTGACGCGGCTCTGCTCGGTGTGTCTGTGATTGGTGTGTCTGTGATTGGTGTGTCTGTGATTGGCGCACCGATGCGGCGGGGGCGGCATTGCTCATCTACGGGCTCCGAACTGTGGGGTACAGGTGGGTCCACCCCTGTTCGGGTCTCACGCCCTGCGCATGAAACTAAAGCAGCAAACAGAGGGTTCTGTCCACGCCCCAACTTGGGGCTGTGGATAACCTCGTCGTGGTGTCGGTGCGGCTGGATACGGTCGCTGCATGCGCTGGGACAACCTCTTCGACGATCTCGAAAGCCAACTCGAGCACGGGCTGACGGCGGAGGAAATCGATCTGCAGGCGGAAGAGGAACGGCTCCGGCTCGCGCGGATGTCGTTGCGGGAGCGGATCCTCTCGCTGCACGAGAGCGCAGCCGCGGGCGGGAGTCCGGAGATTCGCCTGCAACTGGTCGGCGGTGTCGCCGTGACGGTCCGCCCGCTCTCCTTCGGCAAGGATTGGTTCTCTGCCGATCTGGTCGAGGAGTCGGCGCGGCACTCGCAGTGCATCGTTCCCCTGGGGGCGGTCGCGGGCCTTCTGCTGAGCCGTGAGCAGGTGCAATCGAGCCTGGCGACATCCGCCGCGCCGGAGTCGGGCCGTGGCCTCTCCGCGCGGCTCGGACTCGCCTTCGTGTTGCGCGACCTGTGCCGGCGCAGGAGGGCGGTGGAGGTCCGTTTCGCCGGGGGAGTCGTGCACGGCACGATCGATCGGGTGGGGCGGGATCACTTCGACCTCGCGGTGCACGAGCCCGGCACGCCGCGGCGGGAGAACGAGGTGAGCCACTACCGGGTGATTCCGTTCGGCCAGGTGCTGCTGGTGAGGATGTAGTCGCGCCGCGAGTGCGGGGCGGCAACAGCCGTTGTGCCTGTCAGCCGTGTGTGCCCTGCCGAGGCGCACCGAACAGCTCGGGCAGGTCGGCGAATTCGGACTGGTTCCACAGGCTCATCCGCCTGGACTCCTCGTACTTCGCCTCGATGTAGGACTCGAGAACGCTCCGCTCGACGCGCCAGTGGCCGCTGCCGCCGACCTTGATGGCGGGCAGCTCGCCGGAACGGACCAGGGCATAGGCCTGGCCGGCCGACACGTTCAGGATGTCCGCTGCATCGGCGAGGGTCAGGAAGCGGCCCACGGTTCCCGCGGATTCGGTCTCGTTCATCCCTCGATTATGGGCGAGCGCGCACTTCCAGGACGGGGGTGTGGATAACTTTTTCGCCGCGCAGCCGGACTGGTGACTATGGAACGAACATCCCACCCATGAGTCTGGAGACGACGGATGAAGTCCAGCAGCACCGCGGTGCCGAAAGAGCGCAAACCCCGATCGTTCTGGTTCGACCCGCGCTTCGCGATCGGTCTCGGCCTGGTCGTGGTCTCGGTCCTCGGAGTGCTCGGGATCGTGGCCTCCGCTGACAGCAGCGTGCAGGTTCTCGCGGCCCGCTCCACCCTGGTTCCCGGCGACCGGATCGACGCGGGGGACCTGCAGGTGAAGAGCGTGCGGCTCGGCGATCTGGATGCGAAGTACCTGGCGGCCGCCGACGTTCCGGCGGAGGGGCTCGTCGTCACGCGGGCCGTTTCGGCGGGCGAGCTGGTGCCGGCCTCCGCGGTGGGCGACCGTTCGGGCGTGCGGGTCGCATCCGTCGTGGTCGTCGTGCAGGGGAGCCTGCCGAAGTCGGTGACCGCCGGCGCCGTGATCGACGTCTGGTCCGCGAGCCGGGCGGACGACCGCAGCTACGGTCCGCCATCCGTCCTCGCCTCGTCGGCGACCGTCGTCCGGGTCATCGCGCCGAGCGGAATGGTGAGCGCCCAGAGCGGCGACTCCGTCGAGCTGCTCGTTCCGCGGGGCAAGATTGCACGGGTGCTGCAGGCGATCGCCAATGAGGATGCGATCTCCCTGGTACCGGCAAACCTTCCGGCGAAGGGCTGACCGTGCCGAAGATCGCCCTCGCTCTGCCCATCGATGTCGAAGATCGTCTCGCCGTGGAACTCGTGGATCACGGTTACGAGATCGTGGGCCGCTGCAGCAGTGCGGACGAGCTCGCCTCCGTGCTGTCCATCACCAATGCGGAGCTTGCACTCGTCTCGGCCGGCGAGAGGTATCTGAACGAGCGTCTCCTGGTCGAGAGCGACGCGATCGGGGCGAGGTTGGTCGCCCTGGTCGGGTCGGATGCGGAGCGCAGGCACGCGGCAGCCGTGGGCCTGTACGAGGTGGTCGAGCTGGCAGCACCGTGGCCGCAGATCGAGGCGGCGCTGGCCGGCGTTCCGGCGGGCATCCCGCCCCAGAACGCGGGGAGTGCGGACAGCACAGCGGAGCGGGGCCGGGTCATCGCGGTATGGGGTCCGGCCGGTTCCCCCGGCCGCACCACCCTCGCCATCAACATCGCGGCGGAGATCGCTTCCGGCGGGTATTCGGTCGCGCTCGCCGACGTCGACACCCACAGCGGTTCGGTCGCCCCGGCGCTCGGACTGCTGGATGAGGCACCCGGCTTCGCGGCGGCCTGCCGGCTGGCCGGCGCAGACGGCCTCACCCGGTCGGAACTGGAGCGGATCGGGCAGCGTTACCTGTCTTCCCATGGCAGCTTCTGGGTGCTCACCGGCATCGGGCGGCCGAGCCGGTGGCCGGAACTGTCGGCCGAGCGTGTCGTCGCCACCGTGCGCCAGTGCAGGAGCTGGGTGGACTACACGGTGCTCGACACCGGGTTCAGCCTCGAGAACGACGAAGAGATCTCGAGCGACCTGTTCGCGCCCCGCCGCAATGCGGCCACGATCTCCGCGCTGCGGGAGGCGGACCAGGTGATCGCGGTCGGGTCTGCGGACCCCGTCGGCCTGTCCCGCTTCCTCCGCGCCCACGTCGACCTCGTCGAGATCGTGGAGGCGGATCGGATCACGGTCGCGATGAACAAGATCCGTGCAAGCGCCATCGGCCTCAATCCCGCGGGTCAGGTGGCGCAGACCCTGCAGCGGTTCGGCGGGATCTCCTCGGCCGCACTGCTGCCGCACGATCAGCCCGCCCTGGACGCGGCGATCCTCGGCGGCAAGACGCTGCTGGATGTTGCGGCCAGGTCTCCGACGAGGGCGGCGATCGGTCAGTTGGTCTCCACCCGCATCCTGCCGTCCCGACGGCCGGAAGCGAAGCCGCGTCGGCGGAGGAGCCGCTTCGCGCCCGCGCCGTAAGCTTGCAGGATGTCAACGCTCAGTGACCTTGTTCTTGCGCAGGGGCGCTCCGACGAAGCCGATATCGAGTGGCTGCACCTTCTGGTCGGCGACTGGCAACTCCTCGCCGACCTGGCTTTCGCCGACATCGTGCTGTGGGTTCCGACCGCGGATGACGGTTTCGTCGCCGTCGCGCACGCCCGGCCGTCCAGCTCCGCCACCCTGTTCTACCGGGACTTCGTCGGTCAGGGGATCAAGCCGGAGTGGAAGAAGCAGGTCACCGAGGCGTTCGAAGGCGGCACGATCGTCGACTCCGCCGCCCCCGACTGGTACGAGGAGACTCCGACGCGGGTGCGCGCGGTGCCCGTGCTGAGGCGGCTGGATGCGAGCGGACCGGAGACGACGGCGCATCCGATCGCCGTCATCACCCGGCACACCAACTTGAGCGAGGCGCGCACTCCGAGCCGGCAGGAGCTCACCTTCAACGAGTGTGCGAACGACCTGTTCGCCATGATCGCCTCGGCGGACTTCCCCGACCTGGGGTCGCCGACGGGGCCGAGGCGAGGGGCCCCGCGCGCATCCGATGGCCTGATCCGGCTCGACGTCGACGGCATGGTCACCTTCGCGAGCCCCAACGGGTTGTCCGCATTCAACCGCATGGGTTTCGCCGGCGAGCTCGAGGGCGAGTCCCTCGCCGAGGTGACCACCGAACTGCTGAAGGGCAGGGTGAGCGTGGACGAGTCCCTCCCGCTCATCGTCACCGGGCGGGCCCCCTGGCGCACCGACATCGAATCTCGGGGCGTGACGGTGTCGCTGCGGGCGATCCCCATCCGCGATCACGGCGAGCGGGTCGGCGCGATGGTGCTCTGTCGCGACGTGTCGGAGCTGCGGCACCAGGAACGCGAGCTGATCACGAAGGATGCGACGATCCGCGAGATCCACCACCGGGTCAAGAACAACCTGCAGACGGTGGCATCACTCCTGAGGATCCAGGCGCGCCGATCGCACTCCGACGAAGCCAGGGAGTCCCTCAACCAGGCTATGCGACGGGTGGCGGCGATCGCCGTCGTGCACGACACCCTCAGCGAGGGGCTCAGCCAGAGCGTCGACTTCGACGTGGTCTTCGACCGGGTGCTGAAGCTCATCGCCGAGGTGGCATCCACGCACAACACCAAGGTGCATCCGAAGTTCTCGGGAAGCTTCGGGGCGCTTCCGAGCGAGTATGCGACCCCGCTCTCCCTGGCGGTGACGGAGCTCGTGACCAACGCCGTCGAGCACGGCCTGGCCGGGCGGGAGGGAGACGTGGAGATCACCGCACTGCGCACGGAGGAGACTCTCAGCGTGCGGGTGCGCGACAACGGCAGCGGGCTGCCGGAGGGCAAGGTGGGGTCGGGGCTCGGAACTCAGATCGTGCGCACGCTCATCCAGGGGGAGCTGGGCGGCACGATCGACTGGCACACCATGATGGGCAGCGGCACGGAAGTGACCATCGAGATTCCGCTGAACTGGCTCACCAAGAGCTGAGGGCGGGTCGTCGGGAAGCGCGGGCCCTGGAGGGATCTAGGAAGCGCGGCGGGCGCGGGCGGCGCGGCGCTTGAGCGCGCGGCGCTCGTCTTCGCTGAGACCGCCCCAGACGCCGGAGTCCTGGCTGGTCTCGAGTGCGTACTGGAGGCACTGCTCGGTAACGCTGCACCGGGCGCAGACGGCTTTTGCCTTCTCGATCTGGTCGACCGCCGGGCCTGTGTTCCCCACCGGGAAGAACAGCTCGGGATCGGCCGTGAGACAAGCAGCTTTGTCGCGCCAGTCCATGTAGTGGTGCTCCTTCAGTGGTCGCGCAAAACGGCGTGTTTCGCGCAAGGGTCAAGAACCTGCAGCCATGAGTACAGAAGGCTTCAGGTGAGGCGAGAGGATTCGTTCGGGATTGGCCCACGACCATGGGGGCACTAATCAACCTCCCATAGAATCTCATATCGGTTGTAGCAAATCAATAGTCTTGTATGGGATAAAGCTGTGAGTGAACAAGGACCTCCGCCGGAGACGCCCCGGAAGGATGCCTCGCACGGCCCCCGCAAGCATCCGCTGCTGCTCGTCCTGGCGGGTGTGCTCTACCTCGAATGTGCGCTCCTGGCCGTGATCACGGCGTACCTGGTGGTCGAATTGGTGGTCGCCCGGCCGGACTCCTACGCGAGCGCCATCGCGATCGTCGTGCTGGCCGCCGTCGCCACGGTGTGGCTGGGGGTGCTCGCCTTCCACACGCTGCTCGGCAGGTCGTGGATCCGCGCGGGGGTGGTGGTATGGCAGCTGTTGCAGCTGGCCGTCGCGCTCACCAGCTTCCAGGGGTTGTTCGCCCGGGCGGACGTCGGCTGGGTGCTGCTGGTGCCGGCCGTCATCGCGCTCGTGCTGCTGTTCACCCCGCCGGTGATCGACGCGACGACCGGCCGCAAGGACTAGCGGCGCGATTCGATCCACCCGAATCCCCGTGGGGAGGAACTGCTCTGCGGCGGGGGAAACGCGCGCCCGTGACGGGAGAAACCGTCTCGCGGATGGAGTTGCGACCTCCGCCGCGAGACGGTTTCTCCCGCCACGAGGGTGTTATTAGTCGAGGCCGAGCTTCTTGCGCAGGGATGCGACGTGGCCGGTGGCCTTGACGTTGTAGAGCGCCAGCTCGATCCGGCCGTCCTCGCCGACGACGAAGGTCGAACGCAGCGTGCCGGTGATGATCTTTCCGTAGAGCGACTTCTTCCCGTAGGCGCCGTAGGCGTTGTGGACGTCGAGCGCGGGGTCGCCGAGCAGGGGGAAGTTGAGCCCCTGCTCGTCACGGAACGTGACCAGCGCATCCGCCTTGTCCTTGGAGATGCCGAGCACCTGGTAGCCGGCGGACTTCAGCGAGTTGATGTTGTCGCGGAAGTCGCACGCCTCCTTGGTGCAGCCGGGGGTGCTCGCCGCGGGGTAGAAGTACACGATGACCTTCTTGCCCGCGAAGTCGGAGAGGGAGACCGCTTTGCCGTCCTGATCGGGGAGCGTGAATGCGGGCGCGGTTTGGCCGACTTCGAGTTTTACGGTGGCCTCTGGCATGGTTCTCCTGATGAGTCGTTGGGGGCTTTCTCTCATGCTAACCTTGTTCGTCGGCGCCCCTTGCGGGATGCCGGTTACGCACCTCTAGCTCAATTGGCAGAGCAACTGACTCTTAATCAGTGGGTTCCGGGTTCAAGTCCCGGGGGGTGCACTTTCCTCCAGTCGTGATCTGCTCAGTGCTCCACCGGGATCGGCGTCGCCCGGGCGAGGAGGGCCTACAGGGCCAGGGCCCAGTGCTGGCCGACCAAGTCCCGGCCGAAACTGTGGTGAGCCTCCTCGTCGACCAAGGTGAATCCGGCGGCTTGATAGATCCTTCGTGCGGAGGCCAGGACGTCGTTGGTCCACAGGGTGATCTGCCTGTAGCCGGCCTGAGTGGCGAAGCGCAGGCACTCCTCGACGAGTCGGCTGCCGACTCCGAGGCCGCGGGCGGCCGGAGCGACTAGAAGGATGCGCAGTTTGGCCGCATCCGGCTCGTCACCGGCGACGCAGAAGATGCAGCCACCCCGTTCGCCGTCGACCTCGGCGATCCAAGCGGCTTCGCGGACCGGGTCGTGCTCGGCCGCGTAGTCGGCGACGATCCGGGCGACAAGGGCCTCGAACTCGGCGTTCCAATCGAACTGCTGATGGTAGATCTCGCCGTGGACCATCACCACCCAGCCCAGGTCTCCCGGCTTCTCCGCACGGCGGATCACGATCCGTTGGTCCTGGTTTTCGTGTGACATTCGCATCCCCAGATTTTTCACACAACTACTGACACGACTGTTTCAGTATCGATAGGCTAGCCCCGTGAACCAGGAACCGCCAGCTCCCTCGGCTCGTGAGACCGAGTTGCTGGAGGCCGCCTACCGATACGTCCTCACGCACGGCTTGGCGAACCTGTCGCTGCGACCCCTGGCCGCCGCGATCGGATCCAGCCCCCGGGTGCTGTTGTTCTTGTTCGGCAACAAGGAAGGCCTGGTGCGGGCGCTGTTGGCGCGGGCTCGCGGTGATGAGCTCGCGATTCTGGATCGCCTCCGCGCGGCCAGCGATGGCGCGCCCATCGGGCTGGCGATGGCGACCGAACAGATCTGGTCGTGGCTGTCCATGCCCGAGCATCGACCTCTGCTCACGCTGTGGACCGAGGCGTACGTTCGCTCCCTCGTAGACCCGGATGGCCCCTGGGCCGGGTTCGCCCGGTCGACCGTGGAGGACTGGCTCAGCGTTCTCGCCGCGGCACAGCCGCCGGGCGAGCGCGAGAGCGCGACCGGGGTCGAGCGCCGGACGCTCGCCCTCGCGGTCCTGCGCGGTGCGCTGCTGGATCTCCTGGCCACCGGCGACACCGACCGCACCGGCGCGGCGGTCCGCAACCAGGTCGGCATGCTCGCCGACACAGAACAGTCCGGCGTTCGCTGAATCGCCCACCGAGTCAGCGTTTATCGGGCGTCTCAGTCGATGACGAAGAGCACCGCGGCCAGGACCAGCCCGAGCGCGCAGACCGCGTAGCGCAGCACGTCCCCGTTGAGTTTCCTGGCGAGCTTTCCACCGACGAGTCCGCCGATTCCCGAGGCGGGCAGCAGCACCAGCACCAGCCACCAGTCGACCTCGTCCGAGAACGCGTAAACCGCGACCCCGGCCGCAACGATCAATAGCGACAGCGCATTCTTGAGGCCATTGATCCTTTGGAAGTCCTCCCTGATGGTCGCGCCCAGGAAAGCAAGCAGCAGCACTCCGACTCCGGCGCTGAAGTACGAGCCGTACACCGATCCGAGGAACACGCTGCCGATCGCCGTGGGGGATGCGCCGTTCCGGGCGGTGGGCGAAGCCTCGTCGGGCATCAGCTTCTTTCCCAACCACGGTTGCAGCAGAAGCAGCACGGAGGAGAACAGCACAAGGTAGGGGATGACGGCCTGGAATACCTTGCCGGGCATGGAGAGCAGGATGACGGCTCCCGCGACCGCCCCGAACACCGTCGCGATTCCGAGCACGGGCAGCCTGCGCTTCTCCAGGACGATCTCGGAGCGGTAGGCGTACGCGCCGCCGACGTAGCCCGGGGTGAGCCCGATCAGCGAGGTGACGTTCGCTGCGACCGGGGGCAGGCCGCAGATCAGGAGCGCCGGATAGACCAGAAGCGTCCCTCCTCCCGCGAGGGTGTTCACCGCGCCGGCGAGGAAACCGGCTGCGGCGACGAGTGTTATCAACGCCATGGGCGGGCATGCTCCTCACAACGGCATAGGCCTCTCCTGCGGGAGAGGAGTTGTGGACTTGACGCTACACCGGGCGTATTCTCGCTCGCGAAGTCCTGATCGGGTCGATGTAACCCACTGGATTACGTTTTTTCCGTTCCGCCGACGGAGATGCCGCGAGGCGGAGGACTTTCAGGAAGGACGATGATGTCCACGTCAGAAACTCCCACCCGCGGGCCGGCACGACCTGGCCCGTATGTCGTGTCCGGCATCTTGCTGGCCGTTGGGATCGTCATGCCGCTGGTTGTGCCCCTCTATGCGAGGGAAGACCCGAGGCTCTTCGAGATACCTTTCTTCTACTGGTACCAGATGCTGTGGGTGTTCATCGACGCTTTCCTGCTGTGGATCGTGTACGCGATCGTGACTCGCGAAGATCGCCGCAGACGCGAGTCGGTGCGCGGGCTCGGGGCGAGCCGGGCCGCGGATGCGCGACCTGGCGAAGCGGGTGATCGGAAATGACCGGGATCAGCGTCGCTGCTGCTGCAGCCCCGGCGAAGCCCATCGATTGGATCGCCCTGACCGTCGTCATCGTCATCTTCGCGCTCGTGGCGGTCATGGGGTTCCTGGCCGCGCGCTGGCGGGTCAAACCGGCCGATCGCGGGCTGAAGACCCTGGACGAGTGGGGTTTGGCCGGCCGAGGCTTTGGAAACTGGATCACCTGGTTCCTGCTCGGTGGCGACCTGTACACGGCATACACCTTCATCGCGGTTCCCGCGGCGATGTGGGGCACCGGCGCCATCACCGGATTCTTCGCCGTCCCGTACACGGTCGTGCTGTATCCGATCGTGTTCCTGCTCATGGCGCGCCTGTGGTCGGTATCCCACCGGCACGGCTTTGTGACCCCGGCCGACTTCGTGGGTGGGAGGTACGGAAGCAGGTCGCTCTCCGTCGCCGTCGCCGTGACCGGCATCGTCGCCACGATGCCGTACATCGCGCTCCAGCTGGTGGGGCTCAAGGCGGTGCTGTCTGTTCTCGGACTGGGCAGCGGCACGAATGCCTTCATGGCCGACCTGCCGCTGATCATCGCCTTCGTCGTGCTCGCGGCCTACACCTACACGGCCGGATTGCGCGCGCCCGCGTCGATCGCCGTGGTGAAGGACCTCCTGATCTATATCGCGGTGATCGTGGCCATCGTCTGGCTGCCTTCCCACTTCGGCGGATGGGGCCAGATCTTCGATGCCGCGAGCACGAAGATGTCGGCGACGAACCCCGTGACCAAAGCGGCGGTGGGGACGATCATCCCCGGCGCAACGAGTTTCAATGCCTATTGGACGCTCGCGCTCGGGTCTGCGATGGCGCTGTTCATGTATCCCCATTCCATCACCGGGGTGCTGGCCACCAAGAGCCGCAACACGATCCGCCGCAACGCCGTGGTCCTGCCGCTCTATTCGCTCATGCTCGGCTTCCTGGCGCTTCTCGGCTACGTCGCCATCAAGGCGGGTACCGTGCCGGTGGGTGTCGATGGCAAGATCAATCCACAACTGGTGGTGCCGCAACTCTTCCTCGATAACTTCCCATCCTGGTTCGCGGGCATCGCGCTCGCGGCCATCGCGGTCGGGGCGCTCGTTCCCGCGGCGATCATGTCGATCGCGGCATCCAACCTGTTCACGCGCAACATCTATCGGGACCTGATCAAGCCGGATGCGACTCCGGCTCAGGAGGCGAGGGTGTCGAAGGTCACCTCCCTCGTCGTGAAGGTCGGCGCACTCGCGTTCGTGCTGCTGATGGACCAATCCGCGGCCATCAATATGCAGCTGCTCGGCGGGATCTGGATCCTGCAGACCTTCCCGTCGATCGTCGCGGGCCTGTACACGCGGTGGTTCCACAGGCTGGCGCTGTTCATCGGTTGGGCTGCCGGCATCGTTTACGGCACTTGGGCCGCGTACAACGTGGTCAATCCGGTCACGCACGCGCACTTCGGCGGGTCGATCGCGACCATTCCGTTCACCAACATTCCGGTGTACATCGCCGTCACGGCGTTCGCGATCAACGCGATCGTCTCGGTGGTGCTGACCCTGATCTTCCGCGCGGTGAAGGTCAAGGACGGCGTGGACAGCACGACGGTAAGCGACTACGGAGCGGACGAGACCGACCCCAAGGTCGCCGACCTCGAGAAGGAGATCTCCTGGCTCGAGCCCGGTCCCGACGCGCCCATCCGGTAGCTGTGGTGGTCTCCGGCCCTTCGACCAGCTCAGGGGCCGGAGCCCCATCCTTCCTCGGCGACCGCCCGTTCAGCGGCGGATTTCGCGCACGAGCGTCGGACCCCGTCGCTTCAGTTCGCCGACCGAGGAGACGCCGAGGAGCGTCATCGTGCGCCGCAGCTCCTCGGCGAGGATGTCGATGACGCGGCTGACGCCCGCGGACCCGGCGGCGGCGAGGCCGTAGAGATACGGCCGGCCGATCGAGCAGGCGTCCGCTCCGAGTGCGAGCGCCTTGGCGATGTCGCTGCCGCGGCGGATGCCGGAGTCGACGAATATCTCGATGCCGTCGCCGACCCGCTGGCGCGACTCCTCGAGCACGTCCATCGGGCTGAGCATCTGGTCGAGCTGGCGCCCGCCGTGGTTGCTGAGCTGCACGGCGTCGAGGCCGATGCCCGCGGCCCTGGCCACGTCATCCGGGCTCACGACGCCCTTCAGGACGATCTTGCCCGGCCAGGCCGCCCGCAGCGCCTCGACATCGTCCCAGCCCCGGCTCGCGTCGGAGTGCCCGAGGATCTGCTGCCACATCGAGGGGGTGACCATCGAGCTGTCCTTGTCATCGGGGTCGAGGTTCGGAAAGCGGATGCCGTCGGCCAGCAGGAAATGCACCCACCAGCCGGGTCTGCGCGCGATTCCGAACAACGCGGAGGCGGTGAGGGCTGGGGGAGCGGTGAACCCGTTTCGCTGGTCGCGCTCGCGCGAGCCGAGCGCGCGGGTGTCTGCGCTGAGCAGGAGCGTGTGGAAGCCGTTCGCCGAGCACCGGTCCAGCTTCGCCTTGAGGTAGCCGGGGTCGGAGGAGAGCCCGAAGTTGAGCCAGCGGTCGAGGCCGGGGGACTGCTCCGCCACGGCCTCCAGCGACACCGTGCTGAGTCCGGCCAGGGCATACGGGATCCGTGCCGAGTCGGCCGCCCTGGCGACGGCGAGCTCGCCCTCCGGGTGGAACAGTCGGGTCGCCCCGGTGGGGGTCAGGGTGAACGGCAGCGCGGAGCTGCGCCCGAGCAGGGTGGTGCTCGTGTCCGGCCCGGTGACCGGTCCCCAGGAGGGCATGAGGCCCCAGCGGTCGAAGGCCGAGCGGTTGCGGCGCAGGGTGGCCTCGTCTTCGGCCCCGCCATCCAGGTAGTCGAAGATGCCGGGCGGCAGCACCCGCTTGGCGGCGCTGCGGTACTCGTCCACGTTGAAGGCGTTCTTCAGCACGCGGCGTTTTCGTGAGAGCACCGGCAGCTTGACCTGGACGAGCTGCCTGACGTCGCTGAGCTTCATTGCGTGGGGTTCCTTTTGTGTCGACTTCTTGCCGGTCAGCCTAGGAGCGCAACTCCCCGTACTCTATGGATAATCAGACGAAGGATGCCGGGTCCGGCCATGATGAAGTACCAAGGGGTTGGAAGGGGCGCACGAGCGATGCCCGCACGCAAGACGACGGAGGCGAAGTCGGAGGAGACGGCGGAGGCCGCCCGCCACCTGCCGACCCTGGCCGAACTGAGCCAGGCGATCGGATCGGAGGTGGCGAGCCTCGTGGAGACTCCGGCCGGCGACGAGCAGACCGTGTCCGGAGCGGTCCTCTACGACCGGTCGGAGCGGGTGGCGCCGTTCCCCGGAGCCGTGGCCCTCGCCATCGGCATCCCCCTGGCCGGCGAGCAGCTGCCCGCTCTGTTCGCCGAGCTGAAGGATGCCGGCTACGTCGCGCTCGTGTACAAGGCACACGGTGCTGCGGATGCGGGACTGCGGCAGGCCGCGCGCTCGGCCGGGGTGGCCCTGCTGCGGGCATCCGACTCCGTGCCATGGGATCAGCTCACGCAGATCGTGGCCGCCGCGATCGTGCCACACGGGCAGTCCCGGCTGGCCCTCGTCGACATCCGGCCCGGCGACCTGTTCGAACTCGCCCATGCGGTCGCCTCCCTGGTCGGCGGTGCGGTGGCGGTGGCCGATCCCGACCAGAACGTCCTGGCGTACTCGACCCTGCCCGAGCAGCCCATCGATGACACGAGGCGGAGGTCCATCCTCCAGCTGCACGTGCCGCACACCGCACAGAACGACCTGGACTATCGCCGCGTGCATGCCTCGCACGAGGTGGTGACCGTCGCGCCGGGCGAGCACTCGTTCACGCGCCTGGCCGTGGCGATCCGCGCGGGGAGCGTCGTGCTCGGCTCCCTCTGGGCGATCGACACCGAGAACAGCAACAATCCGGACACGGCGCGGGTGCTGCTCGAGGCCGCGAACGTGGCCGCCCTGCACCTTCTGCACCGCAGGACCACCCACGACTCCGGCCGGGCCAGGCAGATCGAGCTGGTCAAACCGCTCCTGTTCGAACCGGACCGCGCGGAACTCGTGGCCGTGCAACTGGGCATCTCCGCCGACTCCGTGCGGGTCGTCGCGGTGACCGCGAGCGGATCGGCCGGAACCGCCGCGGACATCCTTCAGTCGAGCCTGCTGCTGTTCGACACGGTGCGCACGGCATGCACGGTATGGCTGCCGGCGGCGGTGTGCGGCCTCGCCGACAACATCGTCTACATCGTCCTTCCCCAGGGCACGAAGAGCTCCGAGGCGTTCCAGCGCGAGGAGATCCTGCGGATCGCGCACCACGCCAGGCGGCTCGTGTCCCGCCCGGTGCTGGCCGGGTTCGGGCGCGTGACGGCTCTGGCGGGGATCGGACAGTCTCGGCTCGACGCCGAGGCGGTACTGGCGATGCTGCTGCGGGATGTCGACGAGAAGCGGGTGCGCATCGACTCGGACGACATCGTGGCGGACCTGCAATCGCTCGGCCCGCGACTGCAGCTGCGCCAGATCGTGACCGCGCTGCGGGCATCCGGACACCTGCCGGGAGACTTCGCCACCCGGATCGGCGAGCACGATTCGGCCAAGGGGACCTTCTTCGAGGAGACGATCCGCACCTACCTGGACTGCAACGGCAACGCGATCGAGACGGCGGCGCGACTCGGCCTGCACGCGAACACCGTGCGGTACCGGCTCTCCCGCGTCGAGCCGGTCTTCGGGCTGCGGCTCGAGGATCCGGAGACGCGGCTGCTGCTCTGGCTGCAGCTGCAGGCCGCGTAGCCCCCGCACCGGCCAGACGCGGTCGGCGCGGGGGCTCTAGCGGTGAGTCAGGACTTCGACGCCGCGTTGATGGTGATCTCGGTGAGGCCGCCGCTCTCGACGCCCCACTTGGAGAGGACCTTGGCGTAGCTTCCGTCGTCCACCATCGACTGCAACGCCTTCTGCAGCACGGCGGCGAGCTTGCTGTCCTTGGCGACCGGGATGCCGTACGGGGCGGCATCGAAGGCGTCACCGGCCGGCTGCAGCTTGTCGCCGGTCTGCTTGATCGCGAAGAGGGTGACGGGCGAGTCCGCGCTCATCGCGTCGACCTGGCCGAGCGTCAGCGCGGTGGTCGCCTGGTCCTGCGCGTCGTACTTGAAGATATGGATGGCGGCCTTGCCGGCATCCGTGCACGCCTTGGACTTCGCCGGGACCTCCGTGGTGTCCTCGTAGGTGGTCGCCTGCACGGCGACCTTGAGCCCGCAGGCGTTGTTCGGATCGACGGTCTTGCCCTTGGCGGAGGCCCACTGGATGCCCGCCGTGTAGTAGTTGACGAAGTCGACCTGCTTCTCGCGCTCGAGGGTGTCGGTGAAGGAGGACATCCCCATGTCTTCCTTGCCGCTCTTCACGTTGGGGATGATGTTGTCGAAGGTCGCGATGTCGAAGTGGACCGTGAGGCCGAGCACCCTCCCGAGCGCCCGGGTCAGGTCGACCGACCAGCCCGTCGGGGCGCCGTTGGCGTCCTTGTATTCGTTCGGCGGGTAGTTGTTGGCCATTCCGACTTCGAGAACGCCGCTCTTCTTGATCTTCGCCGGCAGCATCGCGGCGATGGAGTCGTTCTTCTGCACACCGGAGGAGCTCGAGGAGGAATCCTTGGCCGGGGCGTCATTGCTGACACAACCGGCGAGTGTGAGGGTGAGGGCGGCCGTCGCAGCAATTGCCGACAGTGCATATCGAGCGCGCATTGAGCATCCTTGGTCTCTGGGCACTTCATCCGTTTCCAGCGGTCACTGGTTCGTCATCGAAGTGGTGAACGGGGGTGGAACAAGGTTGAGAGTAGATGCACCCGCGGCCGCGCTCTATGGACGCACGGATGAAGTGGGGTGACCCCGGTTGTGAACAGGTACCAAGCAGCGGCGGCGGCTCGGTGTGCGCTCAGGCCTGTGGCGGCGTGCGGCGGCTGCGGGGTGTGCGCGGTTTCGCGGCCGCCTTGTCCGCTGGGGGAGTCGCCTCGGCGGGCTTGGCACCGGCGACCGGCGCTGCTGTGCCGGTCGGTGTGGCTGTGCTGCTCGGTGTGGTTGGGCTGGGCGCCGTGGTTGGGCTGGGCGCCGTGGTTGGGCTGGGCGCCGTGGGCGCGGCCGGTGCCGCCGGCCGGGGCGGCTCGTGCTCGGCCACGTAGAGCTGGGCGGCGCGGGTGGCGACGAGCAGGAAGCGCACCAGCAGGAAGGCGAGACCGACGGCGACCGCGAAGGCCAGGAATGCGAGCACGCCGTAGACGAACATTCCGATGAGGGAAACGAAGCCGTGTCCCCATCCGTAACCGAATTCGAACACGGTCAGTCCTCCAATTCACGGGAAGCGTCGTCCGCTTCCTTGATGACGGTTCCGACGGCGATGGCGATCGTGAGCCCCCAGCTGGCCCACATCAGGATGAGCCGCCAGTCGCGCGGGCCCTTGCGGGTGGCCTGGATCGTGCTCCAGCCTCCGAAGAGTGCGCTGAGCATGGTGCCGCTGAAGATGTACTTTCGCACGCCGACTCCCCGCTTTCGTCGTCTTCAACCGTACAGTCTGGCCTGCCGCGAGGCCACAGGATGCGAAGAAGCTGCGAACTCGCTGGCAAACTGACCGATCGGACAGTTTCTGACCGATCGGTCAGTTATGGTGTTGACCATGTCGAGTTCCGATGACCTCCGCGCGATCGCGCTCGCCGAGTTCGCGACCTCCGGCTACGTCGGCACCTCCATCCACCGGATCGCGGAGCTGGCGGGGCTGTCCAAGTCCAGCGTGCTCTACCACTTCGCGTCGAAGGAGGCGCTGCTCGAGGCGGCCATCGGCCCGGCGATCGAACGGATGGGCGCCATCCTCGACGCCATGGCGACCCAGCCCCTCACCCCCGCGACGCGCAGCGTCTTCATCGTGGACTTCGTCGACTTCCTCCTCGAGCACCGGCTCGAAGTGCACATGTTCATCAACCAGGGCAAGTCGCTCGAAGACGTCCCCGTCGTCGAGCGCGCCAACCGGCTCGTGGTGCGTCTCGCCACATACTTCACCTCGACCCTGACCACCACGGAAGACCGCATGCGCTTCGGGATCGCGCTCGGCGGCGCCGCGTACATGCTGGTCTCGCAGGCCTCCTTCGAGCTGGAGGCCCCGCCCCAGGATGAGACCAGGGCGGCCTTGATCACCATCGTCACCGAGTTGCTGGCCCCGGTGACCGTTCGTTCCGCACAGCAGAAAACCCAACAGGAGTAAGACAGTGGCCACCCTTCTCTACCGGCTCGGCCGGTTCTCCTACCGTCGCGCCTGGATGGTCATCGGCGTCTGGGTCGTGCTCTTCGTCGCGATCCTCGGCGGCGGCATCGCCCTCGGCGGCCAGACCCAGGAGTCGTTCGCGATCCCCGGCACGGAGTCGCAGAACGCGCTCGACCGGCTCGACGCCGTGTTCCCGTCGGTCGCCGGGGCGAGCGCGCAGGCCGTCTACGAGGTTCCGGCAGGGGCATCCGTCGAGGACCCGCAGTACAAGACCGCGATCGAGGAGATGGCGACGAAGATCGAGAAGATCCCCGGGATCGACACGGTCATCTCGCCGTTCAACCAGTACGCGGGCAAGGCGATCACCGAGAACAAGGAGATGGCCCGCACCCAGGTGCAGTTCACCGGCGACTCCTCGCAGGTGAGCACGGACACGCTTCAGAAGCTGACCGCGACGGCGTCGATCGCGAAGGATGCCGGAATGACGGTCGACTTCGGCGGCCAGGTCTTCCAGGACAACACCTTCGGCATCACCCCCACCGAGATCTTCGGCGTCGTCTTCGCCGGCCTCGTCCTCCTGATCACCTTCGGTTCGCTCGTCTCCGCCGGCATGCCCTTGCTCAGCGCCCTCGTCGGCGTCGGGGTGGTGATCGGCGGCATCACCACCGTCTCCGCCTTCACCTCCGTCTCCAGCACGGCGCCGATGCTCGCCCTCATGATCGGGTTGGCGGTCGGCATCGACTACGCCCTGTTCATCCTGTCCCGCCACAGGACCCAGCTGGCCAGGGGGGAGGACCCGGAAGAGTCCGCGGCGACCTCGGTCGGCACGGCGGGCAGCGCCGTCGTCTTCGCCGGCGTCACCGTGATCATCGCCCTGCTCGGCCTGCTCGTGGTCGGCATCCCCTTCCTCAGCACGATGGGTGTCGCGGCGGCCTTCGCCGTGCTCGTCGCCATCGGCGTGGCAACGACCCTGCTCCCCGCCCTGCTCGGACTCGCCAAGGGGCGGCTCACCCCGAAGCCGGGGTCTCGCGCCGCGCGCAGGGCCATCGCCCAGGAGGACGGCGGCAAGCCCAGCATGGGGTTCCGCTGGGTGAAGACCGTCATGCGGTTCCCCATCGTCGCCGTGATCCTGGTGGTCGGCATCCTCGGCACGGTCGCGATCCCCGCGCTCAGCATGAACCTGAGTCTGCCGGACGGCGGTTCCGAGCCGGTCGGCTCGACCCAGCGGCAGGCCTACGACCAGATCAGCAAGGGCTTCGGCCCCGGCTACAACGGACCGCTCGTCGTCGCGGTGGACATCACCCAGACCACGGACATCCAGGCCGACCTGAACGCCATCGGCGACAGGCTGCGCACCCTCGACGACGTCAGCTACGTCAGCCAGGGGCTGCCGGACGCCGGACTCGACACCGCCATCATCCAGGTGATCCCGAAGAGCGCCCCGGATGCGGTGGAGACCAAGGCATTGGTCCAGAACATCCGCGAGCTTGCCCCTGCCATCGAGAAGGAGTACAAGACTCCCCTTTCGGTGACCGGAGCGACCGCGGTCGGCATCGACATCTCGAACCGGCTCACCGAAGCGCTCATCCCGTTCGGTCTCATCGTGGTCGGGCTCTCGATCCTGCTCCTGATGATGGTGTTCCGCTCGGTGCTCGTGCCGCTGAAGGCCGCCGTCGGCTTCCTGCTCTCGGTGGTCGCGTCGTTCGGGGTCATCGTGGCGATCTTCCAGTGGGGTTGGTTGGCCGATGTGGTCGGAGTCGCGAACCCGGGGCCGATCCTGAGCTTCATGCCCATCATTCTCATGGCCGTGCTGTTCGGCCTCGCCATGGACTACGAGGTCTTCCTCGTCTCCGGCATGCGCGAGGAGTTCGTCAGGACAGGCAAGGCCAGGCAGTCCGTGGCCCGCGGTTTCGCCAACGGTTCCCGCGTGGTCACCGCCGCAGCACTCATCATGTTCTTCGTGTTCTTCGCCTTCGTACCGGATGGTTCCGGGTCGATCAAGCCGATCGCGCTGGGGCTCGCGGTCGGGATCGCCTTCGACGCCTTCCTCGTGCGCATGACGCTCGTTCCGGCCATCATGACCCTGCTCGGCAGGGCGGCATGGTGGATGCCGAAGTGGCTCGGGAGGCTCCTGCCCGACATGGACATCGAGGGTGAGAAACTTCGCGGGCACCAGGATGCGGTGGCCTGGGCGCGCGGGCAGGGCGCGGCGGCCATCAGCGCCGAGTCGCTCCTCCTCGGCACAGCGGAGCATCCGGTCGGGCCGCTCACCCTGAGCATTCCCGGCGGGGCGCTGGTCCTCGTCCGGGGTGAACTCTCGGACCGCAGGCTCGCGGCCGCGACCCTGGCCGGCCGACTCGAGCCCGTGTCCGGACTCGCCCAACTGGGCGGGTATCCGCTCCCCTCGGACGCGGGCAAGGTCACCCGGCTCGTGGCGATGGCCGAACTCGGCGGCTTCGAGCGTTCCGACACCCGGGTGACCCTCGGCGAGCTGCTCACCGAGAGGCTGCAGCTCACCCAGCCCTGGTACCGCGCGTTCTTCGTGCAGCGCCGCGTGCGCCGACTCGTGGACGCGCTGGCCGCAGCCATGCCGGACGCCGGCCTCTCCGAATACTCGCGACCGCAACAGCTTCCGCAACCGCAGCGCGCCGTCGCGCTCGCCCTCGTG
>Ga0157371_10001173_pt1 | contig 28127 bp, 36 predicted proteins | sample C45metaG_FD_113462 | JGI IMG/M metagenome (GOLD analysis project Ga0157371, IMG submission 113462) | Corn rhizosphere microbial communities from Kellogg Biological Station, Michigan, USA - C4-5 metaG | ecosystem: Host-associated > Plants > Roots > Rhizosphere > Soil | place: USA: Michigan... | reverse complement strand
GGGGTCGTCCTTGTCCCGATACCAACCGGCCGGGATCCTGTGCGCAACTGCTGTGCCGGCAACCATGACCCCTCCCCTTGATGCGCCTCGATCGGTCGCTTCCGGGGGCCGCGAATCGTCCCCCAGCGCTCACGCTACGCTCGCCTGTTCACCCGGCGCTCGCCCCAGTTCGCGGGGGATGGACGCAATGGCGGGGCGCCCCGGCCGGGTGGCCGGGGCGCCGATCGCTCAGTCGACCAGGGCGAATCCGCTGGTCCAGGAGGTCTTCTCCGCGACCGCGAGGGTCATCTGCAGGAAGCCGACGGCCTCGAGCTCGTGGGCGCGCTTGAGCGAGCCCGCGTCGACGGCCTTGAGTCCGCCACCCTCGACGATCGCGGCGAGCGCGGCCTTGGCATCCGCGTCGTCGCCGGCGATGAAAACGGCCGTCTTCTCGCTCCCGACGGTGCCCGCGTGCAGGGTTGCCGCGAAGTTGGTGTTGAAGGCCTTGAGCACGGATGCCCCCGGCACGGCCGCCGCGATCTCCTGAGTCGCGGACTCGCCGGCCGGAACCACGAGGTCGTCGAAGGTGCCGAAGTCGAGCGGGTTGGTGATGTCGACGATGGTCTTTCCGTCGAGCTGGCCCGCGTAGACGGCGAGCACGTCCTGGATGGCCGGGTAGGGGAGCGCGAGCACCACGATGTCGCCGGCGATGGCATCGCCGATCGTTCCGACGGCAGCGGATTCGTTTGCGGCGGCGGCCTGTGCCGCATCGCGCGCGAGCAACTGCACCTCGTTGCCGCCCGTGATGGCGAGCGCCGAGATGGCGCCGCCCATGTTGCCTGCTCCGATGATGGTGACTTTCGCCATGGTGTTCTCCTGAGTGGTGGAATTATTGGTTGTTGATACAACTAATAGTAGTCCATTTACTTGTAGCGTCAAGTAATTGATAGAATGAGTTCATGGAAGAAACCCACTGGCTGTCCGCGGACGAGATGTCTGCGTGGAGAAAGTTCGTCGCCGTCGTCGAATTGCTGCCCGGCGCACTCGACAGCCAACTGCAGAGGGATGCGGAACTCAGCCACTTCGAGTACTTCGTGCTCGCGATGCTCTCCGAGGCGCCCGGGCGCACGCTCCGGATGACGGAACTGGGCTCGGAGACCAACGCCACCCTGCCGCGCCTCTCCCATGTCGTGTCCCGCCTGGAGAAGCGCCGGTTCGTGAGACGCAGCCCCTGCCCGGAAGATCGCCGGGCGACCAATGCGACACTGACCCAGGCGGGCTGGGAGAAGGTCGTCGAGACCGCCCCGGGTCACGTGGGAGCGGTGCGGGAGAACGTCATCGATCCGCTCGATGCCGCCGACATCGCCGACCTCGACCGCATCATGGGGCGGATGCTGGCCCGCCTCGACCCCGACAGCCGCGTCGGCATCCTGCAGGCCGGTGGCGGGACGGCGGCTACTCCAGAGGTCGGGCCTGCCCGGACCTCTCCTGCGAACTGATCTCGTCCGCGATCCCGACGAAGCGCGAACCGATCCCGTCCACTTCCCGGCGATACGCGCCCGCGACCGGCGGAGGCAGCTCGCCCGGAAGGTGCGAGTCGCAGCTGAGATAGGTGAAGGCCGGCCACCACTTCTTCGGACGCGCCGCCTCGGTGAATCCGCACACGGTGCAACTCAGTTGCACCCACACCGGCCTCTTGCCGGTGCGGTTGGCGAGCGACTGCGCCAGCCAGGCCGGGGGATTGGCCTCCAACTCGGCCAGTTCCGCCTCGCTCATGCGGTTCGGGATGCCGTGGCGGCGCGCCATCTCCAGCGAGATGTCGAGGTGCAGGGCGGCGTCGCGTCTCGTGATCATGTCTCTTTACGATAGAGCCATGAGGTTCTTCGCATGACCATCCCGCTGTCCATCCTCGATCTGGCGCCGATTGCACCGGGCCAGACCGCGCGGGAGAGCTTCGAGGCGAGCGTCGCCATCGCGCAGTCCGCGGAGAAACACGGCTATCGCCGCGTCTGGTACGCCGAGCACCACAACATGCCGACGATCGCATCCTCCGCAACGAGCGTTCTGATCGGCCACGTTGCGGCTCACACCTCGACCATTCGTCTGGGCGCGGGCGGCATCATGCTGCCGAATCACGCCCCGCTCACGATCGCCGAACAGTTCGGCACCCTCGCGACCCTGTACCCGGACCGGATCGATCTCGGGCTCGGCCGCGCGCCGGGCAGCGACCAGAACACCATGCGCGCGATGCGCCGGGATGCCCGATCATCCGACCAGTTCCCGCAGGACGTCATGGAGCTGCAGGGCTACCTGCGCGGCGAGTCGCTCATCCCCGGGGTGCAGGCGGTGCCCGGCGCGGGCACCGATGTGCCCCTCTACATCCTCGGTTCCTCCCTGTTCGGCGCGCAGCTTGCCGCCGCCCTGGGTCTGCCGTATGCCTTCGCCTCGCATTTCGCCCCGGACGCCCTGCACGAGGCCGTCACCCTCTATCGCAGCGATTTCCAGCCGTCGCGGCAGCTCGCCGAGCCGTATGCCATCGCCGGGGTCAACGTGATCGCTGCGGAGGACGGAGCGGATGCGATGCTCCAGTTCGAGACGACCCGTCGCGCCAGGGTGCGCAGCATGATCGCCCGCGGCCCGGGCGGTGCCCCGGTCGCGGACGCATCGCACTACTCGGACGAGCAGATCGACGAGTTCCTGACGACGCCGCAGGGCCGGGGCATCGCCAACATGATGCGCTACTCGGCGGTGGGCACGCCATCCGAGGTCCGCGGCTTCCTCGAGGACTTCGCCGTCTCCGCACAGGCGGACGAATTGATCATCGCGCACCAGTCTCGCGAGGTCGCCGATCGCCTTCGTTCGATCGAGTTGACGGCGGAAGCGATGAGCGGCGCCGCTGTCGGTGGTGCTGAGTAGCGATTGCGCTGCGTGAGGAGTTCGCGCAGCTCACGCCCGGTTATCACCTCAACAAGAAACACTGGGTCACCATCGTGCTCGACGGGGCCGTTCCGAATGAGCTGGTCGAGCAGCTGCTTCGCAGCAGTCACGAGCTGGTGCGGCCCCGAACGCCGCGTGCTCGCCGCTAGAGCCCCTTCGCCATGCACGGGACATACAGTGGTGGGCATGGCATCCGTCGCTCTCTCGTCGCCGAATACCGCCGGGTCGATCGTGACCCTCACCTTGAATCCCGCGATCGACGTGAGCACCTCGACCGCCAGGGTGATGAGCGAGCACAAGCTGCGCTGCGGTCCGAGCCGGATCGATCCGGGTGGCGGTGGGGTCAATGTGGCACGCACGATCCATCGCCTCGGCGGGGAGGCGCTCGCGATCTACGCGGTGGGCGGTCTCACCGGTGCCACCTATCGGCAGTTGCTCGAGGCCGAAGGAGTGCCGAGCCTCGCCGTGCCGATTGCGGGCACGACACGGGAGAGTTTCACCGTCGATGAGACGGAGTCGGGGGAGCAGTTCCGTTTCGTGCTGCAGGGTCCGGAGTTTTCGGAAGCCGAGTGGCGCAGCTGCCTCGCCGCACTCGAGACCGCGATTGTTCCCGGCGGGTACGTGGTGGCCAGTGGAAGCCTGCCGCCCGGGGTGCCGGCAGACTTCTACGCGAGGGTGGCGAGGCTCGCTCACTCACGCGATGCGCGCTCCATCGTCGACTCCTCGGGTGAAGCACTGGAGGAGGCCGTCGCCGAAGGCGTCTACCTGGTGAAGCCGAGCCGGCGCGAGTTGGGCGAGTTGGTGGGCAGGGAGCTGGTGAGCGAACAGAGCGAGGTGGATGCGGCATCCGAGCTTGTCGCCCGCGGCTCCGCTCAGTTGGTCGCACTGACCCTCGGCAAAGCCGGCGCTGTGCTCGCCTCTGTCGATGGGGTCATCCGCTTGCCGGTGCCGAAGGTGCGTGTGCGAAGCGCAGTCGGTGCCGGAGATGGTTTTCTCGGTGCCTTCGTGTGGCGCCTGTCGCAGGGTCGCGACCCGGAGTCTGCGTTCCGCACGGCCGTCGCCGCGGGAAGCGCGACTGTTGCAACAGCGGCGACCGAAATGTGCAGCCTCGCCGATGTGCAGGCGCTGGAAGCTCTGCTCCCTGCAACGACTCGCTACTGAACTACCGGCCCGGCCGAGACATCAGGCGTGGAGGGCCAGGATCTTCTCGCGCAACTCGGCATCGCTCGGCTCGACAACGTGGCTGTCGTCGGGGAATACGATCACGGGAATGTTGGTGCGCCCGCTGATGGCGTGTGCCTTCTCCGCAGCGCTCACGTCCGCTTCGAGGTCAATGTAGTCGTAGTCCACGCCCAGTCCGTCGAGAAGTTTCTTCGACCGACGGCAGTCGCTGCACCACTCGGCACCGTACATCGTGATTCGTTCGCTCATATCCCCAGTCAACCAGAGCTGGGCGGGTGGCATTCCCGCACCGCTGGCCCCCTGGCTCCGAGTTCAGTGCGGGTCGGTGTCGAAGCCGGGCCGGGAGGAGGCGTGGATGTCATGGTCCAGCACCGCTAGCAGTCGCATCCGCAGCGCGTTCCCGCGCTCGGCGAATGCGCGCTGCCGCCGCACGTACTCCGCCTTGCCCTCCGGTGTTTCGATGGGCACCGGTGTGTAGCCCCACTCGGTGAGGTCATATGGCGAGGCCTGCATGTCGAGTTCCCGAATGTCGCGCGCGAGCTCGAAGGTGTCGAGCAGCAGTTCGCCGGGCACGAGCGGCTCCAGCTTGATGGACCACTTGTAGAGGTCCATGCCGGCGTGCAGGCAGCCGGGCTGCTCCATGGTCGGCTGGTTCTCGCGGGTGGGGGACAGCCGGTTGCGGGGGACCGCCTCCGGGGTGAAGAACCGGAACGCATCGAAGTGGCTGCAGCCGATGTTGTGGGCCTCGACGACGGCATCCGTCCCGTCCGCGCCCAGGCGCAGCGGCACCTCATGGCGGGCCGCGGGCGTGCGGTAGACCATCGCCCACTCGTGCAGGCCGAAGCACCCGAAGTTCGCGGTTCGGCCGAGGGTGCCCCGCAGCAGCAGGGCGATGGGCCGGATGGTGTCGGCCTTCGCCGCGCGGAAGCCCTCCTCGTCGACGCGAACGCTGGTGCCTTCGGTGAGATACCACTTCCAGCCCGCGCGGGTGTCGGCGGCGGCATCCGCGAGCGCGGCCCCGGCCCCGGGGTGCCAGCGCCGCAGCAGTGCGGGCCGGTACGGATAGTAGGTGAACAGGAAGTCGTCGACCGGATGCGCGAGCCTCGTGCCGCCCGCACCGGCCTGCGCGCGCGAACGCCAGCCCGCCGACAGCGCATCCGCCCTCTCCTGGTGGGCGCGCTCCCGTGTGCGCCACTCGGCGGCGGTGAGGCGGATGCCGGTGGTCGTGGTCACGCCGTCAAGGCTAATCGACGCTAGGCGGCGAACTCCTCGGGCAGTACGACGTTGGCCGGAGCCTCGCGGAACAGCGGCGCGATCTGTTACGGCGCATATCCGGCGATGCCGCATCCGATTTTCGTCACGAGAAAACGGAGCTCCGGATGCCCCGCCGCGAACTCGAGGAACCGCCCGACCCCGCGCGCGATCGTGTCGAACCCGCTCATGGTGTCGATGCCGTAGGACTGCCCTTGGAGCCCATGGCCCTGTCCCCACACGGCTCCGAACTTCTCGTAGGCGGTGCGTGCGGCACCCGCCCCGTGCGAGCCGTCGGCGTTGGAGCCGAACACGAAGATCTCGCCGGGCTCAAGGGTGTCGATATGCATGGCAGCAGTGTAGGTCGGCACCATTCAGCGCTCCAGAGCGGCACTGCCGTCGGGGAGCCGCACCACGGCCTGCACGGCGGCGTGATCGGATGGCCACCCGCCGTCGTATCGGGTCACATTGATGGCGGCGCTCAGCACCGCGACGGTCGGCGTTGTCAGAATCCAGTCGATGCGTTTGCGATCGTGTTCCGGCGGGCGGTAGTTCGGAAAGGTCCCCCACACTTCGGTGAGGCGCCTCTGCGCCGTGTCCCAGCTGTCGAGCAGCAGACCCCGTCCGCTGAGCTCGTCGTATGGGTCGGTCTCCGCATCCGTGTTGAAGTCGCCGGTGACGATGGCGGGCAACGGTGACGCCGACACGATTCGGCGCAGTTCGACGGCGGAGCGCAGTCGCGAGGTGCGGGACCGGTTGTCGAGATGCGTGTTCACGGCCTGGAACTCGATGCCGGTGTCGAGGTCGTGGAAGACGGCGTCGATGACGATGCGCGGAGTGCGGTTGCCCCAGGAGGTGGACCCGGGCACGTCCGGCGTGTTGGACAGCGCCGTCTGCCGCCATCCGAGCACGCGCAGCCGGTGGGAGTCGTAGAAGATCGGGCAACCCTCCCCGCCCTTGTTGGCCTCGCGCCCGTGCCCGATCGAGTGGTAGCGCTCGCCGAGCGCGTGGCGTACGAAGTTCGCCTGCTCGAACAGCGCCTCCTGCACCCCGAGCAGCGCGGGCTGCTCGGTCTCGAGCAACCGTTTCAGGAGCGGATGCCGGTGCACCCACCGGTCGGGACTGCGCGGGTTGAGGTGCGGCAGGCGGCGGCGGATGTTGTAGCTCATGACATGCAGGCCCGGTGCGGTGACGGGACCGATCACTGCGCCGTCCGCCGTAGCCCCGTCCGTCATGGGCCCAGCCTAGGTGCCTTGCCATTAGCATCGCCTCATGGATGTCCGTGCGGCGAGACAGGAGGGCGTTCTCGACTCCTGGGATGATGCGCGCGGTTTCGGTTATATCGCACCGGCCTCCGGAGGCGAGCCCGTCTTCGCGCACATCCGCGCATGGCCGCGGGAGGCCGCGCGCCCCAAGCCCGGTGATGTTCTCACCTTCGGGGTGGAGCTTGCGCCTGACGGGCGAACGCGTGCGATTTCGGTGCTCAGGCCGTTCGAGGTGCGCCGCCGGACGAATGCCGGCCCCTCGAGCAGCGCCGAAGCGTATTTCGTGCTTCTCGGCTTCGCCGCACTCTATGTCGTGGTCGGCACATACTGGCCGGTCTCGCCGTGGATCGGCGTCCTATACGCCGTGTCGAGCGCGGTCACGTTTCTTGTCTATGCTCGCGACAAGGCTGCCGCGCGTGCCGGTCGCTGGCGTACGAAAGAGAGCACGCTGCACCTGTTGGCTGTTATCGGCGGATGGCCCGGCGCGATCGCGGCCCAGCGGCTGCTGCACCACAAGAACCGGAAGACGTCGTTCCAGGGCGTGTTCTGGGCCACCGTGGTCGTCAACGTGGCGGCGTTCCTGCTGTTCAGTGCGGGTGCGACCGTGCTGCTCTCCGATCTCGCCGGTTCTCTCGCTGCGAAGTAGGTCCCCGACTGGGGCGCGCTCTGTCAGCGCCGGGCGCTAACCTCGCACCATGACACTGAAATGGGAAGAAGTGGTCGTCGACTGCCAGGACTTTTCTGTGCTCGGGCACTGGTGGGCGGATGCGCTCGGCTGGGACATCATCGACGAGAGCGATGATGGGATCGAGCTTCGCGATCCGCACGGCTCCGGCCCGACCCTGTACTTCGGGAACGTGCCGGAAAGCAAGACGGTGAAGAACAGGCTGCACCTGGACTTCGTTCCGGACGATCAGGATGCCGAGGTTGCTCGCCTGATCGCCATGGGCGCCCGCCGGGCCGACATCGGCCAGGGCGAGACCCCCTGGGTCGTGCTGGCCGATCCCGAGGGCAACGAGTTCTGCGTGCTCTCGGCTCGCCCTTAGCAGCCCGACCGGCGCCAGGATGCAGCGGCCCGTACCTCGCTGCGCAGCGAGCTGCGGGACCGCGGCTTCGTGCCGTGGGACGCTGATCCGCAGGCTCACGCCCGCTCGAGGATCCCCTCCAGCGCGATCGAGCCCGGCAGCTCCCCATAGAGTCGCCCGCGGTCAGCCCCGAGTCGCGCCGCCACGAAGGCGTCCGAGACGGCGGATGGGGAGTGCCGGATGAGCAGAGACGCCTGCAGTGACAGGGCCAGGGCGCCGACGAGGCGACGGGCCTGCGCGGCCGCGGCAGGGGCATCCGCCTCGCCGATCGAGCGGGCGAGCTCGCGGGTCGACGCGAGGTGCGCATCGAAGACCGCGTCTTCTCCCGCCGCGAGGGAAACCTCCGCGTCGAAGGCCTCGAGGGTGGACGGGTCGCGGGCGATCGCGCGCAACACGTCCAGCGCGATGACGTTGCCCGAGCCCTCCCACACCGCCATCACCGGCTGCTCGCGGTAGCGGCGGGCGAGCGGAAACGTCTCGATGAAACCGTTGCCGCCCAGGCATTCGAGCGCCTCGTAGGCGTGCTCCGGGCCGCGCTTGCAGATCCAGTACTTGCTCACCGCGGTCGCCAGCCGCCGGAATGCGACCTCCGCCTCGCTCGCATCGTTGTCGTGCGCGCGGGCCAGCCGCATCGCGGTCGCGGTCGCCGCCTCCGATTCGAGCGCAAGATCCGCGGCCACCGCCGTCATCGCGGGCTGGTCCACCAGCAGAGCCCCGAACGCCCGGCGGTGACGCACGTGCCATAGCGCCTCCGCGACCGACTGCCGCATTCCGGCCGCCGTGCCGAACACGCAATCGAGCCTGGTGCGCGACACCATCTCGATGATCGTACGCACCCCGCGCCCCTCCTCGCCGACCAGGAATCCCACCGTCTGGTCGAACTCCACCTCGCAGGAGGCGTTCGAGCGGTTGCCGAGCTTGTCCTTCAGCCGCTGGATGAGGAACGGGTTGCGGATGCCGCCGGCCAGTACCCGGGGCACCAGGAAGCAACTGAGCCCGCCCGGCGCCTGCGCGAGCACGAAGAACGCGTCGGACATCGGGGCACTGCAGAACCACTTGTGGCCGGTGAGGCGAAAGCTGCCGTCGCCGGCGTCCACGGCGCGGGTGGAGTTCGCGCGTACATCCGAGCCGCCCTGCTTCTCGGTCATCGCCATTCCGAACAGGGCGGATGCCTTGCCCGGCCCCGTTGCACCGGCGCCCAGCGCGCCGTCATACTCGCGGCTGAGCAGGCGCGGCATCCACTCTGCGCTGAGTGCGGGGCTGACGAGCAGGGTAGGAACGGCCGCATGCGTCATCGAGATCGGGCAGGCGTGGCCGGGTTCGATCTGCGCGAAGAGCATGAAGATCGCCGCCCTGGCGACGTTGGCGCCCGGCCGGGGCGACGCCCAGGCAGAAGTGTGCGCACCCTCCGCCACGGCCGCGCCGATGATGCGGTGATACGACGGATCGTAGTCGACCTCGTCCACGCGGTTGCCCCAGCGGTCGTGTGTGCGCAGCTGCGGCTCGAAGCGGTTCGCACGCTCCGCATCCTGCTGAAACTCCTCGGTGCCTACCCGCTCGCCCACGCGCGCTAGGTCATCGATCGCCCACTCGGCGTCGTATTGTCGCACCGCTTCGACCAGCGGGATGTTCGTGTTGAACTCGTTGACGCCCGCCCGGAGCGGCGCCTGATTCACAACGTCGTGAGTGCTCATGACTGCGAGGGTACGCGGGTTCGTGCACGCATCCGGCGTTTGCGGGTGATGACCGCCCGGGACTGCCGGCGACGGAGTCGATCACCTACGGTGCCCGCATCCGGCGCCGACTCGCCGGAAATAGTTCTGGCCAAGACCGGCCGGTCACCGGTAGCATTGCTCAGGTCGCGCGCATTCGCGTCGCGCCCGCAGTCAAGGAATACCGGAAGAAAGGAGAGCACCGATGAAAACCATCGCCATCAGCACCGCGTTTACCGCAGGCACTGCAGACGCGTTCCGTGCAGCTCTCCGTCCGCTCACTTCCCACTCGCTCACCGCGTAACCGTTCATCGGAGCGCGAGTAGCGCTCACACGATGAGGTTCACCGATGACTATTTTTCTCACATCCGGGCCGATGTGCCCGAACGATCAGCCGTTCGCTTGCGCTAGCGCCCGCTACCGCAGGCCCGCACCGGGGTTTCGCCGGCCGCGAGTCCGGGCGTTCGCCCGTCGCGACCGCCGCACCCCACATTTCACACAAGTTTTAGATTCTGAAGGAGCACCATCATGTCGGAGTACCTGACATACACGCTGTGGAGGCAACGCGAAGAGCGGATGCCCCACGAATTAGAGCGACAACGAGTCGTGCAGGAGCGGCTCGGCGAACTGGCGCAAGCGCGACTGCTTCGGGAGGATGAAGTTCTCGATGTTTGCCCGGAGCGCGGGATCGGAGAAACCCCCGAGTCAGCCGACTCGGCCGAGACCGCCGGTGAACTCGAGCCTGAGTTCGCCAACCGGTAGCTCGAGCTATGCCACGGTCACGCCGGCGGCGATATTCGTCGTCGCAGGCGTGGCCGCAAGGCGGTCCGCTCCTCGTCGGACCCATCGTGACCGTCCGAGAGGCCCTGTGGTTTCACATCCTGTCGGCGTAATCTGACGCGCAGGAGGTGTTGGCGATGGAAGCAAGAGAAGGGGACAGGATCGTCATCCGCGGCCGCACGGTGGGGTCACCAGACCGGCAGGGTGAGGTCGTCGAGGTCCGCGGGCCGGACGGTTCCCCACCGTATGTCGTGCGCTTCGACGACGGGCACGAGAGCGTGATCCAGCCGGGGGCGGACTTCGAGCTCGTGCACCAGCACGACCGCTAGCTAGATCAAGCCGCGGAGGAACTCGTCCGGAGTGGTGCCGCCGTCCCGCGCGCGCCGGGTCAGGCGCTGGAACTCTTCGGCCGTGCGCTGCAGTTCGAGCGTGTGCCACTCGGTCTCCTCGAGGGTGAAGAGAGCGTCGTCGAGTTCGGGCTCGACCAGGCTGGACTCGACGAGTTCGACCTCCGGAGTGAGTTCGGCTGGCTTGGTCTGCCGGGCGGGCACCGCCGTCACGGAGCGACCCGCGCCGCCCGACCAGCCGGGACCGGATGGAACGGCCGCTCCGCGCTGGTAGGCCTCCGCAGCGGCCCGGGCACGGGCATCCGCCGCCTCGTTGAGCACGTGCCCGACGTGGCCGCGGACCCACTCGAAGCGGTATTTGCGCCCGGTGATCGCGGCGTCGAGTTCTTTCAGCAGTTCGACGTTCATCACCGGCTTGCCGTCGCCCTTGCGCCACCCCTTGCGCTTCCAGCCGGGCATCCACTTGGTCACCGAGTTGATGACGTACTGGCTGTCGCACAGGATGAGCAGGTCATCGTCCACCCGCTCCGTCGCGCGGAACAGTTCCAGCACCGCCGTGAGCTCGCCCTGGTTGTTCGTCGCGTGCTTCCAACCGCCGGCGGCCCAATTGTCGTCGTCGATGTACCACGCCCAGCCTGCCGGCCCGGGGTTGCCGAGAGCGGAGCCGTCGGCGGATGCGGTGATCGTCATGCGGGAGCTCCTCGAATGTCCAGACCAATCGTAGTGAACGACTCGTGCGGGGAGGTCGGCCCGCGCCACGAGAACGGTGCGGCTCGGATGCGGGCAGAATGGTCTGATGCTCAGCACCGACAAGATCACCCCGGGCCTGTATCGGCACTACAAGGGGAACCTGTACGAGGTGATCGGAGTCGCCTCCCACTCCGAGACGGAGGAATCCCTCGTCGTCTACCGGGCGCTCTACGGTGCGCGCGGGATGTGGGTGCGCCCGTTCGAGATGTTCGTGAGCGAGGTGCAGCTCGCGGGAAAGAGCGTCCGCCGCTTCGCCCCGGTCGACAGCGGGCCCGGCGGCAGCGACCTCGGCAAAGGCGATCGGGGAAGTCTCGGAGGATGAACCGCCTCCCCGACGGCAGGAACCTCGACCTCGGGGCGCCCACCTCTGAGCGCCGTCGGGTGTCGACGGGGCGTCCGCGTCGGTCCGGCTAGAGGGGTTCCCCGGTAGGGTCGTCGGCCTGCTGGTCGACGAGTTGCGGGCCTCCCACGGGGCGTCCCGCCCAGGAGACGAGAGTCCAGCCGTCATCCGGGGAGCCGGACAACTCGACGACACCGGTGTTGTCGAGCTCGTGTGTCGCCCCGAAGGTGTACGGCACGTTGCCGGCACGGGCCGTGGTCCACACCCGGATTGCCGCGCCGTGGCTGAACACGGCCGCGGTGCCGGAACCCACTTCGCCCGCGGCGCTCGCGACGGCGTGATCGAAGCGTGCGAAGAAAGCGTTCCCGTCCGGTCCGCCGGGCATCCGCGCATCCAGATCGCCCGAACCCCACGCGAACACCGCCTCGAGATAGCTCTGGACGGATGCCCTGTCACTGCGTTTCTCGAGCGATCCGGCCTCGATCTCCTGCACGCCGTCCAACACCTGGATGTCGAGCTCGCGGTCCGTCGCAAGGGGTTCGGCCGTGAGCTGGGTGCGCAGCAGGGTCGAGGCGAAGATCGCCTCGATGTTCCTGTCCTGCATGGCCGGCGGAATCATGGCGGCCTGCTGCTCGCCGAGCCGGGTGAGGCTGGGCCCCGGGCTGGCTGTGTCGAGTTGCCCGAGAACGTTGGCCGGAGTCTGTCCGTGTCTGATCAGGAGGAGTCGCATAGGGCTCCAGCTTAGGCAAACTGCGTGCCAGCTTGCTGGGCGGGTGCCGCCCGGTGAATGCTGCCTGGCGCGTGCTGCTCAGCGGATGTCGAATCCCGCGCTGCCCCGCGGCTCGACCTCGGTCACGGTGACGGTGTCGACGGATGCCCAAGGCGGACCCTGCCGCAGCCAGAGCAGCATCGCCGCAACCGCCGCATCCGGCCCCTCGACTTGGACCTCCACCGTGCCGTCCTTGAGGTTGCGCGCGAAGCCGCCGAGCCCGAGACGCCGTGCCTCGGCCCGGGCGTTGGCGCGGAAACCGACTCCCTGCACCCCGCCGCTCACAATGGCGCGCCTGCGGATCACCGCCCGGCCGCGATCCGCATCCGGCTCATTCATCCGGCTCATTCATGCCGCTCATCGTGCAACGCTACGCCAGGCGGCGGGCATCGGGGCCGACTAGAACCAAATGCTCAACCAGGGGGTGACGTCCGAACGGAAGGCGGCGTCGACGACCGCTGCGGCACCCGCTGTCCGCTCGGCGATCGTTCCGGCTCGGGCGAGCAGCGCTGCGGAGACCCCGCCCAGGTAGAGGGAGCCGAGTTCGTTGACGCCGAGGGAGATGACGCTGGCGGCCGTCGTGGCCGGAGGAGCGGCGGCCGGAGCAGCAGTGGCCGGTGCGGCGCCGTCCGCGAGTTTCGTGACCGTGCCCACACCGTCCTGGCCGACATCGAGCAGCCACTGCCCGGCGGCGAACCCGAGCGGGTCCGCGACCTCGAACACCATCCGTCCCGGTGCGCTGTAGCGGCGTGCTTCCAGCGCGGCCGGCACGTCGAGGATGCGCGCCCACAGGTGGTCGTGTTCGTTCGACTTCACCGCGGCGCGATAGTCGGAGATCTGCCAGGCGAATGGCTCCTCGGCCGGACGCATCGGCGCGCGAACCTCGCCGACGAGGTCCAGCTCGAACAGGAATCGCCAGAGCCCCGCGTATGCCTCGTCGGTGGTGGCGCTGAGGTAGCGCACCTCGATGATCGACCGGCCGCTGTGCGTCGTGTCCTTGAGCACGGAATAGACGGCGAATCCCTGGGGCGCGCCCGCGGCGTCGTCGTAGCGGAGGAAGCGCAGCCTCCGGCCGAGCTCGTCGTCGCCCACGCCGAGCAGACGTTCCCAGAGCTGGCCGTCGAAGTGGATCAGGCCCGGCGTCGCCAGCCGCGCGGCCTCGACGATGGCGTGGCCGTCGAGGAGGATCTGTTCGGCGTCGACATATTGCACGCGACCGGATGCCTGCGGACCCGTCCACTTCACGCGCCGGGGGTCGATCGTCCAGTCGGCGATCATCGCCGCGGGCGCAAAACCCCAGCGACGGTAGATGGTGGCCTCGGATGCCGTGAGGATGGCCATCGGAATCCCGAGTGCCTGCGCGGTGCGCAGTTCCGCCTCGAGCATGGCGCTCGCGACGCCCCGCCTCCTGTGCGTCGGTGCGACCGTGAGGGTGCTGATCGCCCAACTCGTGATGCTCCTCGCCCCGGGCACGGTGAGCTCGGTCGGCCAGCAACTCGCGGTGGCAATGGGGGAGCGCGCGTCGGCGATGGTCGCATCCCACACCCCGGTCATGCGCCGGTGGGGTGCCTTGGTGCCGCGTTCCCGGATGAATTCGGCCGTCGGCCGCGGCTCGTGGAATCCGCGGTTGATGGCCTCCATCCACGGGGCGTATGTCTCGTCTTCCGTTCTGAGCAGCGCCATCCGCAGACCCTTGCCCGCAAGCCATTCGGTGGAACGGGAGTCGATGGGAAAGGTCAGGTAGTTCTCGCTCATCGTTTCACGTTATCGGGTCAGCAAACCGGCACGATCGGGATTCTTCTCGAACCACTCGGCTACGTACCAGCACATCGGAAGGATCTGGAAGTTCGTGGTCGCCTCCACGTCATCCGCCGCGAACTTCACGATCTCGGCCGCGTATCCCTTGCCGCGCTGGGCGGGGCTCGTGTAGGTGCGGGTGAAGGAGATCGAGTTGCCGTTGATCGCGTAGTCCACCACCGCGACCAGAGCCCCGTCGATGCGGAGGACGTAGCGGTGGGCATCCGGCTCGTGCATGAAATCTTTGGGCACCCGATAAGACTATGCGCACGAGGGCGATTCGGCTGGACCTGCGGCTGGCCGGGGCGGCAGTCACAGGCCGTAACAGGAATGCCGGGGCGCCGCGCGCCGTTGTTACGATTCGTAATTGCCCGGGACGAATCGTCCGGCATCGAAAATCGCGGGGTCGCACGAAGACCCGCCAGTCAGGAAACACCATGAAGTTCAGAACCCTCACCGTCGCCGTCGTGGCAGCAGCAGCGATCGCGCTCACCGGATGCTCGGCCACCGCACCCACTGCTGGAGCATCGAATTCGGCCGCGGACGGATCCCTCGCAGCGGTGCAGAAGGCCGGGGTTCTCACCATCGGCACCGAGGGGACCTATCGCCCGTTCACCTACCACGACGGCGGCTCCGGCCCGCTCGTCGGTTACGACGTCGAGGTCGCCCAGGCCGTGGCCGGGAAGCTCGGGGTGAAGGCGAAGTTCGAGGAGACCCAGTGGGATGCCATCTTCGCCGGCCTCGAGGCGCACCGCTTCGACGTGATCGCCAACCAGGTCTCGATCACGCCCGAGCGCCAGGCGAAGTACGAGTTCTCCGAGCCGTACACGGTTTCCACCGGTGTCATCGTGGTCAAGTCGGGCGACAGCAAGATCACGTCCTTCGCCGACCTCAAGGGTGTTTCTGTCGCGCAGTCGCTGACGAGCTCCTGGTACACGCTCGCGCAGCAGAACGGCGCGGACATCAAGTCCGTCGAGGGGTGGGCCCAGTCCGTCGCCCTCGTGCAGCAGGGCAGGGTGGAGGCCACCCTCAACGACAAGCTGACCTGGCTGGACTTCAAGAAGCAGGGCGACGCATCCGGACTCAAGGTCGCGGCGGAGACGAGCGACTCCTCGAAGAACGCCTTCGCCTTCGCCAAGGGCAGCGGAACCCTCGTCAAGGCCGTCGACAAGGCGCTCGACGAGTTGCGGGCGGACGGCACCCTGGCGAAGATCTCCGACAAGTACTTCGGAGACGACGTCAGCAAGTAGGGGCGGATGGCGGACGCCGGCGATAGCTCAGTAGTCTGACTGACAATGAACCAGTCCGCGTGGGACCTGCTGCTGAGCTCCTTCTGGCCGATCGTCCAGGGGGCACTCGTCGGCACGGTTCCGCTCGCGCTCGCGTCGTTCGCGATCGGTCTGGTGCTCGCCGTCATCTTCGCCCTCATGCGGCTGTCGAAGGTGAAGGTCGTCTCCGGCATCGCCCGCGCGTACATCTCGGTCGTGCGCGGCACCCCGCTGCTGGTGCAGCTGTTCGTGATCTTCTACGGACTGCCATCGATCGGGCTCGTGATCGACCCGTGGCCGAGCGCCGTGGTGGCGTTCTCGCTCAATGTCGGCGGCTATGCGGCCGAAGTGGTGCGGGCGGCCATCCTCTCGGTTCCGAAGGGGCAGTGGGAGGCTGCCTACATGATCGGGATGTCGCACCGGCGCGCATTGACCCGCATCATCCTGCCGCAGGCCGCCCGGGTCTCGGTCCCGCCGCTGTCCAACACCTTCATCAGCCTCGTGAAAGACACCTCGCTCGCCTCGCTGATCCTGGTGACCGAGCTTTTCCGCCAGGCGCAGAAGGTCGCGGCCTTCAGCGGCGACTTCATGCTGCTCTACCTCGAGGCGGCCCTCGTCTACTGGATCGTCTGCCTGGTGCTCTCCTCCGGGCAAGGGATGCTGGAGAAGCGATTGGACCGCTATGTCGCCCATTGACGCCGGAGCGCCCGCCCTGCTCAGCATCCGCGGGCTGCAGAAGAGCTTCGGCCCGACCCGCGTGCTGGAGTCGATCGATCTGGAGGTCACCCGTGGCGAGGTGCTCGTGCTCATCGGTCCGTCCGGCTCGGGCAAGACGACCCTGCTGCGCTGCCTGAACGGGCTCGAGACCGCCGACGGCGGCATCGTGGAGGTGGCGGGCGAACTCTCGATCGACTTCCGGAACGCTCCTGCGAAGAAGGCCCTCGCGGCGCTGCGGGACCGCTCGGCCATGGTCTTCCAGCACTACAACCTGTTCCCCCACATGACCGTGCTGGAAAACGTCATCGAGGGTCCGGTGACGGTGCAGCGCAGGCCGCGAGCCGAGGCGGTCCGGGAGGCACTCGAGCTGCTCGACCGGGTCGGCCTCACCGAGAAGAAGGACAGCCATCCGTTCGAGCTCTCCGGCGGGCAGCAGCAGCGGGTGGGGATCGTGCGGGCCCTGGCCCTGCGGCCGCAGCTTCTGCTCTTCGACGAGCCGACATCCGCCCTCGACCCCGAACTGGTGGGCGACGTCCTGACCCTCATGAAGGAGCTCGCCGTCGAGGGGTGGACGATGGTCATCGTCACCCACGAGCTGCAGTTCGCGCGCGAGGTGGCGAACGAGGTCGCGTTCGTCGACGGCGGGGTGATCGTGGAGCGGGGCGATCCGGCGCATATGTTCGGCTCGCCGACGCACGAGCGCACCCGGCAGTTCCTGCACCGACTGCTGTTCCCGTTCTGAGCGGCCCGATGGCGTTCCGACCGCCTTGGACCGGGGAACAGGCGTAGCGTGGAATCACCCATGGTCGAGACAGTCTTCACTATCGGTCACTCAACGCGGCCGGTAGACGAGTTCATCCGCATACTGCAGAGCCATGGGGTGAAGCGCGTCGTCGATGTCCGTACGATCGCCAAGTCACGGCACAACCCGCAATTCGGTGCCGACGAACTCGAGCCGAGCCTCGCGGGGCAGGGGATCGGCTATCAGCGGCTCGAAGAACTGGGCGGTCTCCGCCGCACCGACCCGAACTCGATCAACGGGGGATGGCGGAACGCGTCGTTCCGAGGCTTCGCCGACTACATGCAGACGCCGGACTTCGCGGCGGGAATCGATGTGCTGGTCGGCTTCGCCCGGAAGGAACCCGTGGCCATCATGTGTGCGGAGGCGGTACCGTGGCGTTGCCACCGCTCGCTGATCGGCGACGCACTGCTCGTGCGCGGCATCCGGGTTCTCGACATCATGAGCGAGAAGGATGCCAAGCCGCACGCTCTCACCCGCTTTGCGCACGTCGACGGAGTGCGAGTCACATATCCGCCGGAATCCGAGCAGCCCGAGGAGTTGCAGAAACTATGACCGACATCATCCCCGCCGACCTGGCCGACCTGTTGGACCGCCCGATCTTCGGCTCTCTCGGCACCATCCGGCCGGACGACACCGTGCAGGTGAACCCGATGTGGTTCCAGTACGACGGCGAGCACATCCGCTTCACCCACACGATCAAGCGGGCCAAGTACCGCAACCTGCAGCGGAACCCGTCCATGAGCCTGCTGGTGATCGATCCGGACGACCCGATGCGTTACCTGGAGGTGCGCGGCAGGCTGGTCGAGTTCGTCCCGGACCCGACGGGCGCCTTCTATGTGGTGCTCGGCAAACGGTACGGCGACCCGGAACAGAAGCCGCCGGCCGACAGCCCGGACCGCGTCATCATCGTGATGAGCGTCGACAAGGCCTCGCGGCACTGATCTGTGAAGCGGCGCAACCCTACCGCTGCTGCACGGGGATGCTCGCCGTGTCCTCGTAGCGCCGATAGCGGCGCGGGATGAAGATGGCGATGACGACTCCGGCGAGCACCACCGCGGTGCCGACGATGAACACGAGCTGGAACGCCCCCGCCGTCGGTATGTCGATGCCGCCCGACCGCACATACTCGGAGGAGAGGATCACCCCGACCACCGAGGCCGCGACGGTCGAACCCAGGGTGCGCATTACGGAGTTCAACCCGTTCGCGGCCGCCGTCTCGCTCGGCGGCACCGAGTGCATGATGAGCGTCGGCATCGCGGCGTAGGCGAAACCCACCCCCACCCCCACCAGGGTCGAGATCAGGATGACGTGCCACACCTCGCTCATCAGCACGGTGCCGAGCGCGAACGACATCGCGATCACGGCGCTGCCGACGACGAGGCTGGTGCGCGGGCCCCGTGCGTTGGACAGCCGCGCCGCCACCGGGGACAGCAGGAACATCACGATCCCGAGCGGCATGAGGCAGAGGCTCGCGATGAGCAGCGACTGACCGAGCCCGACGCCGGTCGTGGTGGGTGCTTCGAGCAGGATCGGCAGCGCGGCCGTGGTGATGAAGAAGGCGAAGCCGACGGCGATGGAGGCGAGGTTGGTGAGCAGCACCGGCCGTCTGGCCGCCACCCGCAGGTCGATCAGCGGATCGCGGGTCTTCAGCTCGAACAGCCCCCACCCGGCGAGGAGCAGCACGCCTCCGATCAGCAACCCGAGGGTGAGCGGGCTCGTCCAGCCCCATTCGCTTCCCTTGGAGACGGAGAGCAGGATGCCGACCAGAGCGATCGCGAACATGATCGCACCGGGGAAGTCGAAGCGGCCCGCCGTGCGCAGCGTGCTCACGGGGATGATCCAGGCCACCAGGGCGATGGCGATCACGCCGAAGAGCGTCGCCAGCCAGAACAGGTAGTGCCAGTCCAGGTTCTCGGCGATCACCGCCGCGAGCGGCAGTCCGAGCGCACCTCCCACGCCGAGGGTCGCGCTGACGATCGCGACCGCGGCGCTCAGGCTCCGCGGATGGATGACGTCGCGCAGCACGCTGATGCCGAGCGCGATCACGCCGAGTCCGACGCCCTGCAGGGAACGCCCGACGATCATGGGCAGGAGCGTGTCCGAGAGGGCGCAGACCACCGAGCCGACCGTCATGATCGCCAGCAGCCCGAGCACGATGAAGCGTTTGCCGTACATGTCGCCGAGCCGCCCGCTGATCGGGGTGCTGATCGCCGCCGCGAGCAGCGTTGCGATGAGCACCCAGGACGAGTCGGCGAGGTTCGTGGAGAGCAGCCGGGGCAGCTCGGGGATGACCGGGGTCACCAGGGTCTGCATGAACGCGGCGATCAACCCGCTGGTGGCGAGTGTCGCGATCATCGCCCGGTCGCTCGGCCTGCGGGTGAGACGCTTGCGCTGTCGGGCGGTGAGCGATCCCCCGCCGGGTTCCTCGCTTTCGGGGCCGGGATCGGGCTCGGCGTCGCCGTGCTGGGAGGATCCGCGGAAAGCCATTACCTCACCCTATCCATCGTCCGTGGCCATGGGGCATCGGGATTACCGCGAGAGGGTGTTGATTCCCCAGTCGTCGACCTGCCAGGCGATCCAGCCGTTCGAGCGCTGCAGGCGGACTTCGATCTCGTAGGTCTTGCCCGGGCCGGCGGTACCGGTGCAGCTGAAGGTCTGGCCGACGAGGATGGGCGGGGTTGCCGGGCAGCGGACCTCGAGGGTGGCGCCGTTGGCGGCGGCGTCCGCAGTGACCGACTGTTCGGCCTGTGCGCTGAACGCGGCGGGCACGGTCGTGATGAGCATGCCGGGAACCGCGACGACGGACACGATGCTCAGCAGGGCGAGCGCGAGCCAGACCAGAACCGGGCCGAAACCCCGGCCGGTCCTGCGGGTGAGCACCATCGCCCGGATGAACAGGTAGACCGGCGAGGTTAGCAGCGACCAGGCCCAGTGGGCGGGTTCCGCGATGCCGTTGTGCTTCAGCATGCGGTAGTCGCCGAAAGCGAGCGCCACCATGCTCAGGTAGATGATGCCGAGCAGCACCGGGATGACCACACTGAGCTGCAGCGTCGTTCCGAACCCCGTCACCAACAACAGCATGATGACCAGCTGCAGCAGCGGGAACAGGGCGATGACCCAGACCGGCGCCGTGCTGACGGGAACGGACAGCATTCCGGCGCCGTTCTGGCCCTGCGCTGTGACAGGCTGTCTGGCCGGAGATCCCGGGACCGGCGCCGTCGTCGCGGGGGCGCCGCCCCGGGATTCGAAGGCGACCTGATCGAAGAGCGGCGTGCCCACCGTGGGCGGGCCGCTGTGTCCGAGCGGGTCGGGCAGGCCGGCCACAGCGGACTCGCGCCCGGGGGTCGGCGTTTCACCCCCGAGCGGCGGAACCTCGGGGATCCGGCCGGCGTGCCCGAAGGCGGAGCGCGGCTCGAACTCGACACCGCCGTCTGCGGCGTCGTCCGGAGCGGGCTCGTCGGCCGGCTCCGCATCCTCGCCCGGCGGATCGAGTTCGAGCAGCGATTGCGCGGTCGGGGGAGTCAGGTCGGAGGTGCTGCGGTCTTCGTGCTCGCGCTCGCGCTCGCGACGTTCCCGTCTGGTGGGGAGGTCATCCGCCCAGGCCAGCGGCGACTCTTGCACGATCAGGGGCTGCCGCGCAGCGGTCGTGTGCTGGGTCCAGGCGTGATTGTCCCACCAGCGCAACTGGGGTAGCCCGGTGGGGTCGGGGTACCAGCCTGCGGGAAGTCGCACGACATCGTCTGGTTCCACGGTGCCTCCCCTCCACGGACAGGGCCGCGCCATCGGATGGCAGGGGGTCGTCCGTGAGCATGCTGTGTAATTGCTGCGCTTCTTGATTGGTTCTTGATTGTATTGATTGCGCAGGCGCTTGGGAAGTGAGAGCGTCTCGCGGGGTTGACGGCTCGATCACGGGTGGTGCCCGGATCGTTCCCAGCCGGGTCACGGCATGCCGGGTTAATCTGGCCGCGTGAAATACGCGAGACTCCACGGGGTGCCAGTGTGGGTCTGGCGATTGCTCATGCGGGTGATGAGTCGTGGCGAGGTCGCCCGGTTCAACAGGGAACCCATCGAAGGGGTCGACCACCACGACGATATCGACTTCGTCGGAGACGGAATCCGGGCGCACCGGCTCGACGTGATCGCACCCCGCGGCGCGGGGCCTTCCGCCGCGCTGCCGGTCTACGTGTACTTCCACGGCGGCGGCTGGACCTCCGGCGACAAGAGCGCCCTCACCAAGTACTGCGCGAGCCAGGCCGTCGGCGGGATGGTGGTGGTGAACGTGAACTACCGGATGGCGACCCGCTTCCAGATGAGCCACATGCTTCAGGATGCTAACGCCGCACTGGCGTGGATCGGCCGGAACATCGCCGGCTTCGGGGGCGACCCCGATCGCATCATCGTCGGCGGGGACTCCGCGGGGGGCCAGATCGCCGCGCTCGTCACGGCGGCCTCGTTCCAACCCGAGTTGGCGAGATACTACGGGATCACCCCGTCGACGGCGGCCCGCAAGCTCCGCGGCCTCGTGCAACACTGCAGCGCGGTCGACTTCTCGGTGCATTTCGAGAAGGGCTTCATCCTGAGTCTCAACTTCATCCGGATGCTGCTGCCGCGGCGAGTGCAGGAGCTCTCGCGGGCGTCCGGCGATGGCAAGCATCCGCTGCTGCGCAAGGCCGCGCAGTTCCTCTCGCCGATCGAATGGCTCGACGCCGGCTTCCCCCCGGTCTTCGTCACCACGTCGGAGCGCGACTACTTCTACCGCGCGAATCTGAACTTCGTCGCCACGCTGCGCAGGAACTCGATCCCCGTGGAGACGCTCATCTACGACCGGGCGAACGCGAACGCCTCGCACACCTGGCAGCAGAACTACCGCTATCCGGAATCGCAGGAGGTCTACCGGAGGCTGCAGGGCTTCGTGAAACGGGTCGCCGCGATATCGTGAGACGGTGGTGACACCGCACACGGAACCCGAGAGCGCTGCCGATGCCGCCCGGCGCGACGCGCAGTTGCCGGACATCGACTGGGCGATCCTGCCCGAGGGCGCCCGCAGCATCCGGTTCGACGCTCCGAGCGGCAGCCTCGCGGCCGTCACCATGGGGGATCCGGCCGATCCCGCGGTCCTGCTCGCGCCCGGTGTGACCGGGTCGAAGGAAGACTTCTCGCTCATGCTCCCCGAGCTGGCCGCCGCGGGGTATTACGTGGTCAGCTACGACCTTGCCGGCCAGTACGAGTCCGCGGACGCCGGGCCGGAGAATCTGACTCCGCCCCGCACGCACTATGACTACGAGCTCTTCGTCGGCGACATGATCGCCATACTCGAGTGGCTCGCGCGCCCCGTGCACGTGCTCGGCTATTCCTACGCCGCGACGGTCGCGCAGATCGCCCTCGCGCGCAGGCCGGAGCTGTTCGCCAGTATCACCCTGCTCAGCGCTCCGCCGGAACCCGGCCAGGGATTTCGGGGGGTGAGCCGGATCGGCTGGTTCAGCGGGTTGACGAACGGCCGGGTCGGCGCCGCGCTGATGATCTGGGGGATCAAGCGGAACTTCATCAAGGTCACCCCGGGCCGCATGAAGTTCATCAACCAGCGCTTCGAACTCACGCGGAGGCAGGCGGTGCGCGACGTCATCGAACTCATGATGGACGCCCCGGATCTGCGGCGGATGCTCGCGGCAGCCGACATCCCCAAGCTCGTCGCGGTCGGCGAACACGACCTGTGGCCCCTGCGGCTGCACGCCGACTTCGCGAGCAGGATCGGGGCGAAACTCGCCGTCTACCGGGCGGGGCACAGCCCGTGCGAGACCTCGCCGCACCAGCTCAACCGCGACCTGCTTCAGCTGTTCGCCGGCGACTGACGCGCCTTTCGACAGGATCCCGGGCCCGCATCCACCCGAATGTTCCTGTCGAAGGGGTGGCAGGGGCACTTTCTCCTGTTGGGGGAGCGCCTGCGGGGGAGTGCCGCCGACGGGGAGCGCCTGCGGGCATGCCGGATGCCGGGGTGCGGGGCCGGGATTGGCGGCTAGGACAGGAGGGGCCGGCGGTGCTCGCGGGCCCAGCGGCGACGCTCGCGCAGCCGCCTGAACGGGCGCTCCTGGCGGAAGTCGAACCGGAGGGTCGTGTAGGTCCAGCCGATCCGCCGCCCGAGTCCCCTCCAGGAGTCGAACGGGCGGGCGGAGATGCCCACGCGCAGGGTCCTGTCGTAGATAACGGTCATGTCCGGCCGGATCTGGTAACTGAGGTCGAGGTCGTCGTGCACCTGGCGGGATGCGGTGTGCACGCGCTCGCGCACCCGCGCCCAGACCGCGGCATCCATCGCGAAGTTCGAGCCGAAGAGCGGGGGATGCCCCAGCAGCAGGCGGACGACGGCGAAGTACCCGCCGATGTAGACCACCCGTCCGAGCCACACGGTGATCCGGCCGGCGCCGTAGAAGTCTCCCGGCCCGGTCACCGCCGCGAGTCCGCCGGCGGCGCCGAGAATGCCGGCCGCCTGTTCCAGCCAGTCGGCACCCGGGATCGAGTCGGCGTCCAGCCTGGCCAGGATGTCGCCGGTTGCGGCATCGAACCCGGTCGCGGTCGCCCGGGCGATCCCCACTCGCGGCTCCGGCACCACTTTCGCGCCGGCTGCCAGGGCGACGGCCGCGCTGTCATCCGTGCTGCCGTTGTCGACGACGATGATCTCATCGGCCCTGCGGGTCTGCACGGCAAGCGCATCGAGACAGACGGCCAGCATTTCTGCATCATTTCGGCACGGGATGACGACGGAAATTGAGGTCATGATTCAGGAACTCTACGCGGTGGAGGGCCGGACCGCGCCGTCGGAATTCCGCGCTGTCGGCCCAACACGATAGCCCCTCGATCGTCGGGTTGCCAAGCGTTCATCAGGCTGTAAGACTCGTCCCCAGTGGACATTTCGCTCATGGTCGCGCTGGTTATCGTGCTGGCTCTTTTCTTCGACTTCACCAACGGCTTTCACGATACGGCCAACGCGATGGCGACACCGATCGCGACAGGTGCACTGCGGCCGAAGATGGCAGTCGCCATCGCCGCGGTGCTGAATCTGGTGGGCGCGTTCCTGTCGACCGAGGTCGCGCGGACGATCTCCGGCGGGCTGATCCGCGAGGGCGAGAACGGCATCCAGATCACCCCGGTGATGATCTTCGCCGGGCTCATCGGCGCGATCCTCTGGAACCTGGTCACCTGGCTGCTCGGCCTGCCGTCGAGTTCGAGCCACGCCCTGTTCGGCGGGCTCATCGGCGCGGCGATCGTCGGCGCCGGCTTCGGATCGATCGATCTGGGCGTGCTGCTGTCCAAGGTCGTATTCCCCGCACTGCTCGCCCCGCTCACGGCCGGCCTGGTCGCCTACCTGGCCACCAGGATCGCCTACGCGGTGGCCAAGAAGAAGCAGCGCACGCACTTCAGGTACGGGCAGATCTTCACCTCGTCGCTCGTCTCCCTGGCCCACGGGACCAACGACGCCCAGAAGACCATGGGGGTCGTCACGCTCACGCTGATCGCGGGCGGGATGCAGGCGGTCGGGTCGGGGCCAGAGCTGTGGGTGATCATCGTCTGCGCCCTCGCCATCGCGCTCGGGACGTACACGGGGGGCTGGCGCATCATCCGCACCCTCGGCAAGGGCCTCACCGAGATCGAGCCGGGGCAGGGCTTCGCGGCGGAGGCCGCGACGACGGCGACGATCCTCGCGTCATCCCACCTCGGCTTCGCACTGTCGACCACCCAGGTCGCGTCCGGTTCGGTCATCGGCACGGGGATCGGGCGCAAGGGCGCCTCGGTGCGCTGGCGCACCGCGGGCCGCATCGCCATCGGATGGGTGATCACCATCCCGGCGTCGGCCGCAGTGGGCGCGCTCGCATCCTGGGTCGCACTGTCCGGCCCGATCGGAGTCGCGATAGACGCCCTGGCCGCGGTCGGGGTGATCGTGTGGATCTTCGCCTACTCGCGTCGCAACCGGGTGCACGCGAACAACGTCCACGTCGAACCAACGGCGTTCGTCCGCCCGAAGAAGAGGCGCAAGCCGTCGAAGGTGAAGGGCGTGACCAAATGATCGAGTGGGACAAGTTCCTGATCGTGCTCGTGGTCTCCATCATCGGGGGCTGCGGTGTGGTCCTGCTGTTCTCTGTGGGCCTGCGGTTGGTCTCGGGGGAGAGCGGATGGCGCAAGCCGCTCGGCGTCACCAGTTTCGTGCTCTGCGCCCTGTTGATCCTTTACGGGATCTACCTGATCATCCCCGGACTTTCCTAACCGGTCACGCGGTTTCTACCGCGTAGAGTCGAAGTGTCACGCTATGCAGGCTGACGAAGCGATCTGATCAGGCAAGGAAGCCCCAACTTCGTGAATACGACTATTCCCACATCCACCACCACCACAGCAACCCGCACCGAAACCGACTCACTGGGGTCCATGGAGATTCCGGCTGACGTCTATTGGGGTGTTCACACGGCGAGAGCCTTCGAGAACTTCCCGATCACCAGGCGGTCCGTCTCGGTCTATCCGGATCTCGTGCGCGCACTGGCGACGGTCAAGCAGGCCGCGGCCCGTGCCAACAAAGAGCTTGGCGTGCTCGATGCGGCCAAGACCGACGTCATCGACCGGGTCTGCCAGGAGATCATCGACGGCAAGTTGCACGACCAGTTCATGGTCGGCGTCATCCAGGGCGGTGCGGGCACCTCGACGAACATGAACACCAACGAGGTGATCGCCAACCGCGCCCTGGAGATCATGGGGTTCCCCTTCGGCGACTACGAGCACATGCACCCGATCGACGACGTCAATCGCAGCCAGAGCACGAACGACGTCTACCCGACCTCGATCAAGCTCGCGATGGTGTTCGGCATCAAGCGGCTGCTGACCGAGCACACCCAGCTGGAGGAGTCCTTCGCCAGGAAGGGCGCCGAGTTCTCGAACATCCTCAAGGTCGGCCGCACCCAGTTGCAGGACGCCGTGCCGATGACCCTCGGGCAGGAGTTCATGGGCTTCGCGCACACCCTCCGCGAGGACTTCGACCGGCTGAGCGAGACCATTCCGTGGTTGAACGAGATGAACATGGGTGCGACGGCCATCGGCACCGGCATCACGGCCGATCCGCGCTATGCGGATGCCGTGCGCCGCCACCTGGTGGACATCACCGGTTTCGACATGGTCACCGCGCCCGACCTCATCGAGGCGACCTCGGACGCGGGAGTCTTCATGACCCTCAGCGGCATCCTGAAGCGCAACGCGGTCAAGCTCTCGAAGATCTGCAACGACCTGCGCCTGCTCTCCAGCGGCCCGCAGGCCGGCCTCGGCGAGATCAACCTGCCGGCGGTGCAGGCGGGCTCCTCGATCATGCCGGGCAAGGTGAACCCGGTCATCCCCGAGGTCGTGAATCAGGTCGCGTTCAGCGTGATCGGGGCGGATGCCACGGTGACGGCGGCCGCGGAAGGCGGCCAGCTTCAGCTGAACGCCTTCGAGCCCGTGATCGCGCACTCGATCCTGCAGTCGATCGCCTGGATGACGAACGCGTCGAGGACGCTGCGCATCAACTGCATCGACGGCATCACCGCGAACATCACCCGGCTCGCCGCCCAGGTCGAGTCCTCGGTCGGCGTCGTCACCGCGCTGACCCCGTACATCGGCTACTCGGCGTCTGCGACGCTCGCGCACACCGCCCTCACCACGAACGCGTCGATCGCCGACCTGGTCGTGGCCGCGGGGCTCATGTCGGCCGACGAGGTCGCCAAGGTACTCGCACCGGAGCGGCTGAGCGGCATGGTCCCGACCACCGGCGTGATCAGCGTCGTGAAGCCGGTGCCGACCGACAAGGACTGAGCTTCCCGCTCGCCGATCAGAGGCCTTCCCGCTGCAGCACCTCGAGGTAGTCGAGGTGCTGCAGCTCCGGGTCGTCGAGCTCTTCCCAGCTGCGCGGTGCCGCGACCATGGGCCGTGCCCGTCCGCGCAGCGAGTACGGCGACACCGTGGTCTTGCTCGCGTTGTTCTGACTCCAGTCGAGGAAGACGCGGCCGTCCCGGTTGACCTTGCGGATGTTGCTCGTGACGAGTTCGGGGTGGGCCTCCTCGAGCTCCTCCGCCATGGTGTGGGCGAGGGCGACCACCTCATCCGTCGTCTTCGATCCGTCCAGTTCCGCATACAGATGGATGCCCTTGCTGCCGCTGGTGACCGGCCAGGGTTTCAGCGACAGCTCGGCGAGGCGTGCCTTCACCAGACGGGCGACCTCCGCGCACTCCGGCAGTGCGGTGCCCGGTCCGGGATCGAGGTCGAAGACCATCCGGTCGGGCGGCTCCTGTTCGTCTCCGCGCCCGAACCGCCACTGCGGAACGTGGATTTCGAGTGCGGCGATCTGGGCGAACCAGGCGAGGGTGGCCACGTCGTTGACCAGCGGATACTCGTTCACGTGGTGCTCGTGCTGGATCGAGCGGCGCTGCACCCAGTCGGGGGTGTCGTCGCCGAGGTTCTTGTGGAAGAAAGGCTCCGCGCCCGTCCCGCGGACCCATCGCTTGCGGGTCGCCGGGCGGTCCCGTACGAGCGGGATGAGCAGCGGCGCGATGCGCACGTAGTAGTCGAGCACGTCGCCCTTGCTCGTTCCGGTCTCCGGGTAGAGGACCTTGTCCGGGTGGGTGAAGCGCACACGGCGCCCGTCGAGCATCACCGATTCCGGATCGGGATCGCGTGCCGCCATGCGGTCAGTCGACTTCCCGCTCGTCGTCCGGGGCAGACTTCTCCGGCTCCGCCTCGTCGAGCTCGATCCGCTCGTCCGGGTCGATCGTCGGCCCGGGCGGCTTCGGCTCCTCGTCGAGCTCTACTTCCCGTTCGTCGTCGGGATTCGGTTCGTATTCCCTGTCCATGGTGCGCCTCGCCCTTCGCCGGCTGCGACTTCCCTGCACACCATCATCCGCCGTGGGCGGCGGCCTGGCTAGATGCCTGGGCGGATGTACTGCTAGACCGGAGTCGCCGCGCCCGCCGCCCTCGCCATGCGCCAGAGGTGCAGCCCGGCATAGCTGCGCCAGGGGGCCCAGCGCCTGCCGTGCTCGGCGAGGCCGCGCGCGGTGGCGGGGAGGCCGAGTTTCTCTGCGCTCTTCAGCATCACGAGGTCGGTGCTGAGCAGCACATCCGGGTTTCCCAGCACGCGCATGGCGAG
>Ga0157371_10001172_pt1 | contig 28134 bp, 26 predicted proteins | sample C45metaG_FD_113462 | JGI IMG/M metagenome (GOLD analysis project Ga0157371, IMG submission 113462) | Corn rhizosphere microbial communities from Kellogg Biological Station, Michigan, USA - C4-5 metaG | ecosystem: Host-associated > Plants > Roots > Rhizosphere > Soil | place: USA: Michigan... | reverse complement strand
TGGTGGGTAGCGAGGCGGCGTCGATGATCAGGCCATTGAAGGCGTCTTGGCGGTACTGCACGGGGGTTACTCCGCGGGACGTGGCTGGATGGGCGAGGACGGTACCATACCGGCTTCGCCGGGTAGCAGCAGGCTGGTGCGCGGATTGGCGATCTCGATGCCCAGCGCCCATAGGGTCCAACCGCCCATTCGCTGGTCGGTATGATGTAGCAGGGATTGCCGTGGGCGGCCCAGGGAGCGGCGAGCCAGCCATTCGTCGAGCAGGCTGGCCATCGTGCAAGGACTGGCCGCGAGGCGCGGGCTGCATCGGGCGCGAGCATGTGCGCCATCTCAAGCTGCGATCCATGGGAGTGTGGCGCGAGCAGACCGACATCTAGACCGGGCGCAGGCGCCAGCAGTCCATCGAACTGGCCGAGTCGTATGAGGGTGGCCTACAGCCCTAGGTTCTGTACGAAAAATGCCTGCGCTCGGTGATGCTTCGTTGAAAAAGGCCTGGATCGCCAGCCCGGTCGCAATGCTCATTTACCACTCGTAAACTCCGCTTCCTCAGCCTTTTTCGCCTCGCCTGACCTTCGCTCGGCGACTTTTCGTACAGAACCTAGCCTATGGACGGTTCTGTTCGAACTAAAACTGGAGTCGCCACCATGGGGCAAAGCACAACATCAGTCGCTGTTCAATTGTCATAAGAGATCTCTGTGTCATTAGCCCCCTGCTGGCGAGAGGCTGTCAATCTCTCGCCATATGGCTGTGCTCCATAGATGGTACTTGGAGCGTGAAATTTGACTGAGACAAACGTGTCCGCCACAAAATAGGGTGGCCACAAAACGCACCAAATAAGTTCGCGTCCAATACGATTTTTGATAGGAGCTATCTATCATTGAGTGGGCGACCATCACGGGCTAATGTTCGTGAGTGACTCTTAAGTACCGTAATCAGCGAAGCATCCTGCTTTCACCTCTGCGGCTAATCGAGCAGAGGCTAGGCTAACTGGAACGGCGGAGACATGCACAAGCATTGGGCGAAAGCACTCCGAAGTGGTGCATGAAAAAATTCATGGAGGGCATTCCAGTTTTTCGCTTTTGCCGTAGGTAAAGCAACCATAGATTGCTGGAAAAACAAACTAACGGAAGCCGCGATGAAGCTTGAATTGAGTGCTATGAATAAACTGGACGAGATGAGCATCTACGAGATGATTAGCTCTAATCCAGAAAATCACACCTTTCCGCAATCGGTCTATAACTCCCAGGCCGCCTTTGATTTCGACATGAAAGCCGTGTATTTCCGTAGTTGGCTGCAAGCAGGTGCTGCATGCGAAATTCCAAAATCGGGTGACTATCTGACGGTTAGCATCGGGGAGAGTTCGATCATCATCATTCGTGCCGCTGATGGTCGAATAGCGGCGTACCATAACACTTGTCGTCATCGCGGGGCATTACTGCTTGATAAGGATAAAGGCAACTCCCGGCGCCTAGTATGTCCATACCATCAATGGACTTACGGTCTTGATGGAAAACTCTTGTTCGCTAAAAGCATGCAGGATTCTTTTTGCAAGGAGACTCACTCGCTCAAACCGGTGCATTGCAAAGTGGTTTCTGGAGTTATATTTATCTGCATAGATGACAATCCACCAGATTTTGAGCAATTCAGTCAGGATTTGTCCCAGTATTTAGATTTTCACAAGCTCAATGATTGCAAGGTTGCATATGAGGCCACGGTTGTTGAGTACGCCAACTGGAAGTTGGTCTTGGAGAATGGTCGTGAGTGTTACCACTGTGATGCACGCCATCCTGAGCTGCTCACCGCGTTCAGGGACCCAACCGCAGAGGACTATTTCGGCCAAATTCCGGCGTGGCTGTCAGCGTTCAACGATACGTGTGCTGAAAATGGCGTAGTCGTTGGCCAGAAAGAAGGCGTCTGGTACGACATGATGCGTTTCCCGCTTGCTGAAGGGTACGAAAGCCTGACTACCGATGGAAAGCATGCTTGCGCAAAATTTCTCAATCAGGCCAGTACCAGCAATATTGGGTCATTTCGGTGGGCATGCGAGCCTAATTCCTTTAGTCATGCGCTGCTTGACTACGCATTCACATTTGAAGTTTGGCCTGTTTCGCCTATGGTCACCCATGTCAAAGTTAAGTGGCTAGTACATAAAGATGCCGTAGAAGGCGTCGATTACTCCCTTGAGCATCTCAGAGAACTCTGGGAAAAAACAAATGATCAGGACAAGTGGCTCGCAGAAAATAATCAGGCGGGTGTAAATAGCATAGGTTATGGCCCTGGTCCCTATTCGGAAATTGATGAGCCTAAAGTGATTGATTTCGTAACTTGGTATCGGGATATGTGTGACTCCTATGTCGCACAGCTAGCGTCAAAAAGAGTCCCGGCTCTGGAGCAGTGATGATTAATCTTGTTGTCAGCGAAAAATATCAGGTCAGCAGTGATACGGTTTGCATTGTGCTGACCGACCCTGATGGAGATCTGTTGCCCCCTTTCACGGCGGGGGCTCACGTTGACATTGAGCTTGGGGAAGGCCTAACCCGCCAGTACTCTCTATGGAACTCGTCCCACGAGCGTCATCGCTATTGTTTGGGCGTAGCCCTAGTGGCCGACTCTCGCGGCGGGTCGCGTGCCGTGCATGATTTACAGCTGGGAATGTCGGTAGCCGTTTCCGCACCACGCAACCTTTTCCCCCTGGTAGAGGCTGAACATATCACGCTGGTTGCATGTGGGATTGGCATTACGCCGATCCTGGCGATGGCAGACGAATTGCACCGAGGTGGTAAGTCATTTACGTTGCATTATCGGCTGAGAAGCGTGGAAGGCGGCGCTTTTGTCGATTACCTACAATCAACTGCATACGCTAATCATGTCGTTTTTCACCCAAGCGATGCAATGCCTACGGCTTCTTTCGACTTCAGCACATTGCTGGCTACGGACGCACGAGATAGGCGGATCTACGTTTGCGGGCCTGCAGGATTTACCGACGCCCTGCGCGAAGCTGCAGTTAAAGCAGGCGTTCATGAAACTCACTTCCACCAAGAGCTGTTTGCCGCTGAAAAGACGATTCTCGAAAGGGATGATACGTTTGTCGTCCACTTTAGTCAGTCGGGGGTTACTACGACTGTCCCGCCTGGTGTGTCAGTGGCTGAAGCAGCCAGGGCAGCAGGAGTCGCCTTACCTACGAGCTGTGGCCAAGGTATCTGTGGAACCTGCTTGGTAAATGTGCTGGCGGGGGTGCCTGATCATCGCGATGACTATCTGACACCATCTGAACGTGATGCGAACAATCAGATGCTAACTTGCTGTTCTCGCAGCAAGACCAAGGAGCTGACGTTGGATTTATAAGGTATAATCTCTCGCCTCGAAACGTTGATTCTGCTACCTTTGATTCATAATCAAGGGTAGCTAGTATCATGTCAAAAAAACGTTTACCCCCTCTAAATTCAATCATATCTTTCGAGGCCTCTGCACGCTTAGGTAGTTTCACACGTGCGGCCTCCGAGCTAAATCTCACACAAAGCGCTGTCAGTAAGCAGATCCTGCAACTGGAAATGCGTCTTGGTGTTGCATTGTTTGACCGGACGTCGAAAGAATTGGTGCTGACTAGAGCTGGCTCCATATTGCTTCGTTCAACTTCATCATTTCTCAGTAATATAAAATCCGCAATTAGTGAGATAGAAAGCCTTTCGAGCTTGGGTATAACGATCAACGCTTCAGCTGCAGTCGCAAGCTATTTTCTAATCCCCTATGTTCACCAGTTTCGGAAAGATAATCCGCATGTGAGTGTGCGGATTCAGGCGACAGAGGATGCACAGAATTTTACCGACGTTGCTGACTTCACCATTCGGTATGGAGACGGAAAGTGGAGCAATACGACAAGCATGCCACTTGCACGTGAGGCCATTTTCTTGGTGGCAAGCGCCCAATACGTCACTGAGAACAATATTCAAGGGATAGCTGATATAGAGGGTAAGACATTTATTGAATTCGAATCTGAGAATCTTAAAACTATCTCCATCTCCCAATGGCTCAAGGCAGTAGGAATAGGTGACATCAAACGGGGAGGCACTGTCCGGGTCTCGAACTATGACTTGGCGGTACGTTGGGCGAGTCATGGCGAGGGGATAACGCTCGTATGGGAAGAGGCTCAGCCTAAAGAGCTGCTGACTGGAGAGTTGGTAAGAATTGCCGATACGGAACTGGTGACAGGTAAGAGTGAATATCTTTGCCACGATGCTACAACCTGGTTGTCCCCAGCAGCTCAGATATTTTGGGAGTGGTCCAAGAAGAGAAGTAGAGGTGGGTAGATGGCTCTGGCCTGGGGTGTCCATTGGGCACCCCAGGAGGTATTAAAAATAGTAGCCTATGTTCATATATAGTTGATTTTCCCAGTGGTTGGTGCCGCCAACCGCAAGGCTTTGAGTATAGCTACTGCCACCAACGTACGGGTCATTTTTACCAAACAGCCACTCAGTAGCGATCCATACACTGCTCCCGACGTAGAAAGAAATCCCAGTAATGAAGCGCTGGGTATCTTTATATTCTCTACCAGATTTCTGGAATTCACCGTAACTACCGTATAGCTTTAGATTGTTAATGTATTTGAGATAGGTGCCACTGATGTCATAGCTCAGATCGCCCGTGTATAAGGTGCCTCGGGCGGCGATATTGTAGGTGCTGTCATAGCCGCCGAAGGTTACGACGTCATCGTTACCAGGATTCCGGGGAGACATCACCTGCCGAGCAGCGAGAACTTGTACTGTCCACGGGCCCTTCTTGGAATAGATGTGGCCTGCGGCGATGTAGCGCCGACCGTTGGCGTTGGTATCAGCATTCTCAAGTGTCGAGGTCAGACCCGATACGCCAACTTCGGAGGCCCATCCATCAATATCCATGCCCTTGGAGACACGCAATGCGAACGTGTTCCTCTCTTGGTTATTACTGCCATCCGTGACGTACGAGTCCGCGTTGGAGGGCACGTTGGAGTAAGTTACGCCCCCTTTACTGGTGCCTTTGCCTTGCCAGGCAGGGCGAGCATAGTAACCACCTTGAAAATTCCAGTCGCCTCTTTGTTCTGCGTATTTGACTCCTACCTCGTAGAGATCTTCGAAGCCCAGAGGATAACCCAAGGTCTCAGTAAAGGTGTTACCGAACAGCGGCTGAAGACCAAATGGAACCTGGTTCAGGCCGGCTTGGAGCTGTCGATTGTCATCGAATTTATATCCTACCCATGCATATTCTGGGAAAGAAATGTCACCAAACTTCTTGGTGTAGTTGTACGGGTAAGCTTTACCATAGTAACGCCAGCGCACCCCACCAATCCAGCTCGATGAGTTGTATTGCAGCGCCAGCCTCACGGTATCAATCCCCAATTTATCAATGTCCCGATCAGGATCATAGTCGAACCGTGCTCTGATCGCGCCGTGTAAACTGAGGTTGTCGTTGATTGGAATTGCAAAAAGGGGAGCCGAAGTAATAGTCAGAAAGCTAGCTAGCGCGGCTTTGGTGATATTTTTTTTCATAGATACTCCTTGATGACCTTTACAGTACTTCCGTTCTTGTCGATTACCAGCGTGCTTACGCCCAGTTAATCATTGGTGAGCAGTTGCGGCAGCAAGAAGTCGTTGCTTTATTGTTTTTGATGTTTAAAAAAAGCCCCTGTGGGGGGCAAAGGATGCTCGGCATGGAGTGCCCAGTTAGGCGCCGAAAAAATTGCTTGGTAGTGTTTGGGGCTCTGAAATGCTCAGTATATTTGGATGGGCGAGATTTCTTTCTCTAAGTAATGATCAAGCTAATCCTTGTTTCTTCATGTGCTTAATCGCCAGCGCGAAGTGGAGCGAGGCCCAAAAACCAGTGAAGGCACAGGCGAAAAGCACATACTTCAAGGAATCATGGGGATTTTCAATTCGAGTAGCTACAAGATCGGAACACCATCCGATCAATTGAGGGGCCAGCGCAAGGTTGGCGATGTTTGCTGTAAACAAGAGGATCGCAATACCCTTGGCCCGCATCCGGGGAGGATAGAGATTTTGGACGAGGCCAGTAGCAGGTCCAATATAGATATAGATGATCGGGGCGAAAATCCAAAGTGCCACTGTCACTTCATGAAGATCTTTGACCGTGAAGGTGTAAATCGAGACAAAAGTGCCGATCAATGTCGTCCACAAAACCAGGCGTGGCTGGTTGAGAATTGATCGATTACGACAGTAGTACATGATCGCGACAGTAGCGATCATCAATGCGGTACCCCCCACCCCGTGGATCGGCCCAAGAAGTGCACCCGCCTCACCTACGGTCAGATTAAAGCTGCGAACCAGGAAAGAAGGCGTCCACCAAAGAATCCCCCAGCCCCAGAAAGTGATCATAGTAGCGCCCGAAATGACGTGGAGCAGCGCCTTGTTTCCCCAAGTGTATTTCAAGGTAGCTAAGATTCCGAAGGATGACTCAGAGCTGGGCTCCAATACATTCTTGACATCGGTGCTACCTCGGGAAGGTTCCTTGACTAATACCCAGACCAACAAGGCAACTGGGATGCCTGCTAAACCAAAGATCAGCAGCGAATGACGCCAGCCGTATGCATCGTTCAGCATCCCTGCGCCCGAAGCGCCAAGCCAGGCGCCGATACTGGCACCTAAGCCAACGACGGATAAGGCGAAAGCACGATAACGAGGAGGAAAGCGATCAGAAATAAGCGAGTGGCTTGGTGGCGTTCCGCCGGCTTCACCAATACCCACGCCAATACGCGCGATCAAGAGCTGCGTGAATGTGCTGCTAAGACCGCAAAGAGCAGTCATTCCTGACCAGACGCCGACTGAGAGCGCAATCATTCTTTTACGGTTCACTCGGTCTGCCAATGCACCAAGTGGCAACCCGGCGCACACGTAAAAAATAGCAAGAGACGTACCGGTCAGAAAACCAACTGCTGCGTCGCTTAGTCCAAATTCATTTTTAATTGGCTCGATTAATGTCGAGAGCACGTAGCGGTCGGTAATATTTAGTGTGTAAACCAAGGTCATCATGAATAAAGCAAGCCAAGCCGCCCCGGCTACTTTTCCGTTGTGGGACTCTTGAGCGTCTAATACACGACTACCGAGTGAATTAACAGACTCAGCCTTCATCTATACCTCCACAGCCGAAGCTGCAAGCCATACAAAATGGAATCTTAGGGTTGGGATTCGCAGCCTTATGCAGGCGCGTTCATGGCAGTGGAAGCATCTGTGTTTTCTCTTTTTCTTGTGATATTTTTTTTTTACGTCATTCCTTCATATTGTACATAGTCAATTCTGAGGTTTTTTGGTGTCTTGAACGAGGCTGATCGCTTATAGGGTAGGCTCCTCTCAAGCGGGCGCGCTATTGACTACGGGATAGGTATGCCATGCTGGTTACACGCCGCTTCAACGGTATTCTTGAGTAAGCACGCGATGGTCATTGGGCCTACCCCCCCTGGAACTGGAGTGATCGCGCTTGCCACGCCCCGAGTCGCTGGATAATCCACATCTCCCACCAGCCGCGACCGACCGTCGGGGGAATCGACCCGATTGATGCCAACGTCGATCACCATTGCTCCAGGCTTCACCCAATCCGCCTTAACAAATTCAGGTCGTCCCACTGCTACGAAAAGTAAATCGGCCTGTCTGCAGATAGCGGGCAAATCTGCGGTGCGTGAGTGCGCTATGGTGACGGTGCAGTTTTCCTGTAGCAGTAATATCGCCAAAGGTTTCCCCACGATATTCGAACGGCCGACAACGACGGCATGTTTGCCAGATAAGTCGCTGCCACCGTATTGTTTGGCTAATATCACACAGCCCTGCGGAGTACATGGCAGCAGTGGTCTTCCTTCACCGCTCATCAGCTGGCCCGTGTTGGTCACGTGGAAACCGTCGACGTCTTTCTCGGCAGCAATACGAGCGATCACCTTCGGTGCATCGATACTAGACGGAAGCGGTAGCTGTACGAGAATGCCATGTACATTAGGATCGGCATTGAGTTGGTCAATGGCTGACAGCAACTGCTCAGTCGAGACCGTTGCGTCGAATCGCTTTTCGATACTCAGAATGCCACTTGCCTCAGCTTGGTGAATTTTGTTTCGCACGTAGACGTGGCTAGCGGGATCACTCCCCACCAACACAACTGCTAAACCGGGTTGCACGTTTTTAAACGCTTTCAGATGTTCAACCTGAGTTTTGGTAATATGGTTGAGGTTGGCTGCGGCAATCTTTCCGTCGATCACTTGTGACATCGTGGATACCTTAGCTGTAAAAGTCTACGCAAACTCGCGTGCGGCCTCGATCATCACCTTTGCGATATAACAGGCAAGCGGGGCGTCAAAGTAAATTCTATATGACGAGTGCTCTACGTGCAGAATCATCGCTGCGTATTGATTGAACCGCGCAGTGCTCGCCATTCCAACTCGAAAGACATTGATATCTGTATCGAACGTGCAGTTTTTCGCGAGCCAGTCAGGTGCATCGCCGCCCTTAATAGAGAAGATGACCCTGCTATCGGAGATCTGAGTAAGACAGCCTTTACCTCCACCGACTTGGCTGGCCACGGTTCTTATTAGAGATTCTTCATTATCAAGAGAAGCGAAGATCAGCCATTCCATTCGGCTAGCCCATACAATGGTGAGCCCTGCCTTAGTCTTTTGAAAATACCCTGGCTTTGGCATTTCAGGAATTCCGCACTGGCGAGCTATGTCGTCAGCAAGGCTTTGCTGGGTAGTTTGCAGGCGCAGGATGCAGTGGCGTTCAATCTCGCAAATGTGAAGATGAGGGTGGTTGACCGGCAAGTTTGAGTCCAAATCTGCCAGTACAGTCATTTGCGCTGAAAGCTTAGCCATTCAAGCGGGCTCCTTCAGGGTCGAGGTGGGTAGCTGCAACAAGTTTTGCTGGAATTATCTGTTCATTCGAATAGATGAAGATTTGCTCTCCAATGCGATGCGAGCCGTTTTTAACGATCCCCAAGGCTACGTGTTTGTTCAGCGTTGGACTGAAGCACGATGAGGTTACATAGCCTTGGCTCGCAATAGGCTTAGCAATGGATGCTTCACCTACTACGTGACCGCCTACGGGCAGTTTGCGTGTTGGGTCTACAGGCTCTATTCCTATGAACTGGAGCCGTCCCTCATCTTGTTCAGCTTCTCGCTGGAGAGAACGGCGACCGATAAAATCACCGGGTTTACGCTCAATGATTTTCCCGAAGCCTATGTCTAGCGCGGTGGTAGTGCCATCTGTATCGGTGCCGATGTGGATATAACCTTTCTCGGTACGCATTACCTCAATGGCCTCTATACCGTACGGAATGACTCCCAAATCCGCTCCGGCCTCACTCATGTGTTGCCACATTGCAGTGGCATATCGCGCAGGGAAGGTGACCTCAAAAGTAACTTCACCTGTAAAGCTCGCTCTTAAAATCCGGACGGGAATGCCGGCAAGTTTTCCGCTGCGGAACTGCATATGCCGAAACTGCGCCGAAGCAAAATCAATGTCTGAGTCGAGTTTCTGCATCAAGGCACGGGCCTTGGGGCCTGTCACAGTCACATTCGCGAATTGTGTCGTTACGTTATTCACGAAGACTTGCAGGTGCGGTTCTTCACATTGCAGGTACTCTTCGAAGATCTGCGTGACTCGCCCTACCGCACCACTGGTTGCATGTACTAGGTACTGATATTCCGCAAGCCGAACGATGACCCCGTCGTCCATCAGAACGCCGTTCTCGGTTGACATCAGTGCATAGCGAGCCGCACCCACCGGCAGAGAGACGATATTATTGACGTACATACGATCGAGGAATGCTGCCGCGTCCGGCCCACTCACTTCGATCTTTCCAAGTGGGGAGCCGTCAAAGAGGCCTACGCCGCTGCGTACGGCGTTGACCTCTCGGATGGTGGCAGCGTGTACATCTTCATCGCCCACAGGGTAGTAGTCGGGACGCAGCCAACCATATTCGCCAAAAGATGCGTTCAGACCCGCGTGCCAGTGATGGGCTGGGAGGTGCAGGGCAGGGGAGTAGAGTTCTCCGGTAGTGGGCCCGGCGAACGTGCCCAGGGTTACCGGCTGAAACGGTGGTCGGAACCGAGTTGTTCCTACTTCTGGGATGGCCTTGCCAGTGATCTCGCTGATCGTCGCCAGAATGTTGAAGTTACTCGCCTTGCCTTGATCAACGCTCATCCCGCCAGTGGTGTAACGTTTCACATGTTCAACCGAGACAAAATTCTCCCTTACAGCGAGCTCGATGTCAGATACCTTCACGTCGTATTGAAAGTCCAGCCATTGCTTGTCTGTAGGCCCGGTTTTGGTAAACCAGAAGGCTTCAATGGCGTAAGATTCCGGTTCAGCGACGGGCCAGGTCGGCTTAACGTCATAATCGGAGGCGACCGCAGACCCGGCCTCGGCCCCGGACTTTAAAGCTTCAGCAAGGGTGAACTGGCCGTTAGCCGCCCCTACTACTTGCAGTCGCTGGGTGATTTTGTCAGGGATTAGCGAGACGGTAGCCGCGTCGTACTTAAGGCTCCCGCCCGACTGGCTCAGCAGGTGGATCGTCGGCGTCCAGCCACCAGAGATACCCAGCGCATCGCAAGCAATAAACTTAGTTTGCTCTCCTAAAACGCCGTCTCCTAAGTGCTGGGACAGGTAGACACCCTTCAAGCGGCTCTTGCCTTTAACGTTGCTGATCGCTTGATTGGGGTAGAAGTCGATTCCCAATTCACGCAGCCGGCGTTGCCATTCCTGGGAGGCCTTGGGGCGAACATCAACCACGCCCACGGACGCCACTCCAGCGCGCTTCAGGTCAACGGCAACGCCATAGGCACTGTCGTTGTTGGTATAAAACAGCACTTGCTGACCAGCCGCGACGCCAAACCGATTGACGTAATGGCCGAGGGCCGAGGCGAGCATGATCCCGGGGCGGTCGTTGTTTGGAAAAGCGATTGGCCGTTCAATCGCACCAGTCGCAAGGATTACGTCCTGGGCACGGATACGCCATAACCGCTCGCGAGGGATTGAGCTGAAGGAAGCTGCAGGCCCGATATGATTGGTGACGCGCTCTGCAGCACAGACAAAATTGTTCTCGTAGTAGCCACTTAGGGTAGTGCGTGGAAGCAGTTTCACATTTGGCAATTCGGCAAGCGCTTGCACGGCGTCCTTTACCCATGCATGCCCTGGTCTATCGTCGATACGGTGTGACTCGCTCAATAATGAGCCGCCGAACTCTTCACGGTCATCGATCAGGACGATTCGTTTACCGTCCTGAGCGGCATTTAGCGCCGCCGACAACCCTGTTGGCCCACCACCACAAATCAGCACATCACAGTGCAGATTACGTTTTTGGTAATTTTGGACGTCACGCGCTTCAGGTGCCTTGCCTAATCCAGCAATCGGCCGTACGAAGCGCTCGTAGAATGACCAGCTCGGCCATATCATGGATTTGTAGTAGAAGGATGCTGGAAACATTCGATGCAGAAGGTCGAGCGACCCAAGGAGATCGAATCTCACGCTGGGCCAGGCATTCTGGCTACGTGCCTCAAGGCCTTCGTATAATGGAATCATGGTTGCGCGAGCATTGGGCTCGTCATACCCCCCAGACTCCAGCTGAACCAAGCCGTTGGGTTCCTCTAGCCATGAGCCCATCAGCCCCCGGGGCCGGTGTAATTTGAAGCTGCGCCCCACCAACTTCACGCCGTTCGCCATCAGCGCAGAGGCTAGGGTGTCGCCTTCCAAGCCTTGGTAGTGTTTGCCATCAAAGCGAAAGTTGATGATTTTTTTGCGGCTGTTACTAGCGGTACCGGGGATTTCGATTCGGTGCAATGGGTTCATGACCGTGACCTTTCGAATGAATCACCAGGGATTGCGGGGGCAATTACAGGCGTCGCCTGAGCTTCACCTAAGTCCTGAATTAAATAAACTTTATGAATTTCGTGAGTGAGCGTGTCGCGTTCACATACAAACCACTGCCTGCAACCAAAGGTATGCTGCCACCGTTCCTTGGTTACTCCACGTGGGTTCTCGCGATGGAACAGATAATTGCTCCATTGCTCATCGTCTAGGGTGCTAGGATCCTGCGGGCGTTTCCGCTCAGCCGGCCCGCCGTAGGTGTACTCGTCTTCGTCTCGAAGTCCGCACCAGGGGCATTCAATGCGTAACATGCAGTCCTACCTCAATGGTCAACGCCGGCAGCGGCTGCTTCATTGACGAAGCGGCCCTTGGCAAAGCGATCAAGTCCAAAGGGCTTGATCAACTCATGTGGTTTGTCATTCGCGATGGTGTAAGCAAGGGTATCGCCGCCAGCAGGGATCGCCTTGAAGCCCCCTGTGCCCCAACCCGTGCTGATGTACAGGTTCTTGTAGAATGTCTTACCCAGGATCGGGCTAGAGTCTGGTGAAAGATCCACGATGCCCGCCCATTGCCTCATCAATTTCAGCCGACTGAAAGACGGGAAGAGATTCAGCGTAGCGCTGAGCGTCTCTTCAAGCGCCGGCAGTGTTCCGCGCTGGCCGTAGGAGGGATAACTATCCGCGCGCCCACCGATGAGAATTTCGCCACGGTCGGATTGGCTCACGTAGGCGTGGACAGTCGGAGACAGCAGCACACCGTCTAGAACAGGTTTGATCGGTTCACTGACCATGGCCTGAAGCGCAGTACTGACAACAGGTAGTTTGATGTCGAGCATGTTGGTCAGCAATGAGGTACTGCCAGCGACTGCCAGCGCTACTTTATCCGCCTCAATCAAGCCAAAAGGCGTCTTCACGCCCACCAGTCTGTTGCCGTTAAGGTTGAAGCCTGTTACCTCGCAATTCTGGATGATGTCTACACCCAGATTGTCAGCAGCGCGGGCGTAACCCCAAACAACGGCGTCATGCCGGGCTACGCCCGCGCGACGCTGAATGAAACCTCCCAATATGGGGTATCGGGCTCTGGCGCTTGTATCAAGTAAAGGACTGTGTGCACGAACTGCTTGCAAATCCAACATTTCCGCATCAACGCCTTGCATCTGGATGGAGTTAGACCAACGCTCCAGCCCTTCCATTTGATGCGGGGTGTGCCCGAGTGTTAAGATGCCCCCTTGGCTGAGCATGATGTTGTAGTTGAGCTCCTTACTAAGCCCCTCATACATTTTTAGAGAGTGCTCAAAGAAGTCTGTACTTTGCGAGTAGAAATAGTTGGAGCGAATAGCTGTGGTATTACGTCCGCTATTGCCCCCGCCAATCCATCCCTTTTCAATCACTGCGACATTGCTAATGCCGTATCGGCTTGCAAGGTAATAAGCTGTCGACAGGCCCTGGCCGCCACCGCCGATAATCACCACGTCATATTGCTTTTTAGGTTCTATGGTTCGCCAAGCCGGTGTCCAGCGTTGGTGGTGCGACAACGCATGCTTTGCCAACGCGAGAAGAGAATACTTTTCCATATAACCTCTGATAGTCGCTCGTAGCGGCTCAGATCAACGCTTAAATGATTACGGTACGATGGCCGTTCATGAACACTCGACCGTCACAGTGCAAGCGCACTGCATGAGACAGGGCTACAGCTTCGGTATCATGACCGACAAGCACCATGTTTTCTGGGCGGTAGCTGTGATCAATCTGCCGAATTTCTTGCACGATGATCGGTCCTTCATCTAGGTCGGCAGTTACATAGTGCGCTGTTGCACCAATAATTTTTACACCACGCTCATGGGCTTGGTGGTAGGGTTTGGCGCCTTTAAAGCCGGGCAGGAACGAGTGGTGGATATTGATCGCCCGGCCACCAAGCTTCGAGCACAGGTCGTCCGACAGGATTTGCATGTAGCGTGCTAGCACCAGCAGTTCAGCTTCACTCTCATCCATCAAATTCAGAATGGCGTTTTCCTGTTGGGCCTTGGTCTCTTTCGTCACAGGCAAGTGGTAGTAAGGAATACCATACCATTCCACCAAGCCACGGCAGTCATCATGGTTGGAGACTACGCCTACGATCTCGACATTAAGGGCGCCAGACTTCCACTTGGTCAGCAACATGTTCAGGCAATGATCGTACTTTGAAACCGCAAGCATGATTTTGGGGCGATTGGCGAGTGAGCGTATTTCAAATTTCATGTCAAGCTCGCCGGCAAGGTCTCGCAGACGTACCTCAAGGTCTTCAACGCCTGCTTTAAGCAGGTCATTTTTGAACACCATTCGGCCGAAAAACATCTCTGTGTCCGGGTCGCCGTAGTGCGAAAATTCAGTGACGAAAGCGCCTTGCGAAAAAAGCAAGCCGGAAACTTTTGCCAAGATACCCAGCCGATCCGGGCATTTGAAAGTGAGTAGGTAATTTTGACTCGCACTTTTGACTTCAGACATTTTTTCACCGTTTCTCACGAGTAATTGGCAAGTTTCCGGCAGTAGCAAGATGCCGCGATCGGCACTCTTTTCGGTGCTGACTTTAGTGGGTAGCAGGCGTGGCTGAATGGCCAAGACTACCTCGCTGGCAGCGATTAATCCATACAGCTTAAAACTGTGTCAAGGCTAATCTGGCTGGGATTTGGCGATTTGAAGATTTGACTGTCACAAATGTCAATGCCGCAGATAAGATGAGGGGAACACGCCTGAGCCAGCGAGCGGTGACACGTTGTAAGCGTTGAATTCGTTGCCTGTTTGATCACCGGTGGAAGGGGACGTCCATGCTAAATATGCCTTATGAACCATGGCGTGATACCAGTGAGCCTGGTGTGAGGTTCAAGACGCCTAATGTTGACCTGCACGGAAATCTTAAGACTGCGCTTTTTGAGGTAGAGGCGGGAGTACCAATGTGCTGGCATAGCCACTCTGAAGCGGAGGGAGTCTATATTTTCTCTGACGCGATAGAGGACTCTGGGGTCATATATGAGGCTGGAAACTATTCTATCCGCCGCAGTCAATTCACTATACAGCAGACTGTCTGGTTCTCGTGACATATAGATGACCAGTATGGCTGCCGTTGCTACCTATCCTAGTTTAGGTGGGGCTTGCCAGTTGCACAAGCTACAACCACTATTTCTGTAAGGCTCTGGATAGCTTAAACACTATTCTTAAAGGTATCCATTACTCTCCGGTGCTTGTTGGCTTATACGTCGCGGGGGCTGGTATAACGTTCTACAATATGGCGTTAAGGGCAAGACTTCGTTGTCGCCGGCCAGTGTTGTTGAATGCCTAAAGGATGCTGAGGGTCGATACGGTCGGCATAAGGGTTCTGCTGCTGTCAACATTGACCTGGATCTTCTTATTTATGGCGATCTGGTAGGTGTCTATGAAATCTGTTTTGCTGCCACGCGCCGAAACGATCTTTCGCAGGCATATACTGATTCCGCTGCGTATTATTGCAGGTGATTTAACCTTCCCGGGTGAAAACTGCACGATTTCTGAGGTTGCCGATAGGGTGTGCACAAACCGATGGGTTCCAGTAGCCGTCGATGGTTGAGCTCGTCCACCCAGTCCAGAGTCGCCAGCTCCACTCTGCCAGGAGCGACGATGGATCACCTCGGCCTTGCATGTAAGGCCACTGAAGGTTTCTTGTCATAGGAGTCGCCCATGCTGCCCACCGAGGTCTCGACCCCAGCTTCAGCCAGGCGCTCGGTATAGCGGATCGAGACATACTGCACGCCATGGTCGCTGTGATTGATCAGGCTGCCCTGGCCGACGGGCATATAGCGCCTGCTCCAGCGCTTCGAGCACAAACTCGGTACGGGCTGAACGGGACACGCACCAGCCAACGATACGTCGGGTGAATATGTCGATGACAAAGGTCGCGTAGACAAAATCCTGCCACGCACTGACGTAGGTGAAGTCCGACACCCAGAGCGCATTGGATCGCTCGGCGCGGAACTGATGCTCGTCGATGAACGCCTTCATGGCTTGAAGCGATGGTCGAGCTCCGCCTGGGCAAAAGACGCGGACGCCTTGCGCAGGATCTCGTTAGCCTGGCGCAACTCACGCACTTCAGGTTCCAGTGACTTGATCCGCTCGCGCTCGCTGGTGGTCTAGCTTTCCCGTTTGCCCGTATCGCGCGCGCTCGGCTTGGCGCACCCAGCGGCGCAGTGTTTCAGCGGTACAACCGATCTTGGCGGAAATCGAGCAGATCGCACTGTCCACTCCGACTCGTGGTTATCTTGATGCTCCAGCACCAAGCGAACCACTCACTCGCGGACTTCCGAGGGGAGTACTTAATCGTTGTTTTCATGGCTCCATCCTCTCAAGAGTTGGAGCCTCCGGAATAGCCAGGGCGGCTCAATCAATAGGATGCATGATGACAGCAGGGGACAGGCGTTGGTCTGTTTGGTGACTGCCAATTTACCTGCTCCTCTGCCTGTCAATCCGCTCTTCCTCTCGATCCCGCGAAGAATCAAAAATTAGCCGAGCTGGCTGACCATCTCTGGAACGATTTTGAACAGGTCACCCACAATACCGTAGTCAGCGACGCCAAAGATTGGCGCGTCGGGATCCTTGTTTATCGCGACAATCACTTTGGAGTCCTTCATACCAGCCAAGTGCTGGATAGCGCCACTAATACCGATGGCAACGTAAAGGTCAGGTGCGACAATCTTGCCTGTCTGCCCTACTTGGAAATCGTTTGGAGCGAATCCAGAGTCTACCGCCGCTCGACTCGCCCCGAGCGCCGCCCCTAGCTTGTCGGCCAATGGAGGCATCACTTCCTGGTATTTCTCGCTACTGCCCAATGCTCGACCGCCGCTGACGATCACTTTGGCGGTTGTCAGTTCGGGGCGATCAGACTTCACGGCGTCCTCGCTCAGGATGGCGGTGTTCACCGCCTGTGAAGCCTTGTCGAGCTCGACAAGGTTTGCGGTACCTCCCTCGGTCGGAGCGGCTTCAAAGGCAGTCGAGCGAACAGTCAGTACCTTCACTTTGTCGAGGCTTTCAACACGAGCAATGATGTTGCCCGCGTAGATAGGGCGCTCAAAGGTATTAGCGTCGATGACCGCGGTGATTTCACTCAACTGGGCGCTATCGAGCAATGCGGCCACGCGAGGCGCGAGGCTCTTGCCTTCTGATGTCGCTGGGAAAACCAAGTGGGTATAGTCACTACCTAGGTCGACTACCAATGGCGCCAATGCTTCGGCAAGACAGTTATTAAACGCCGTGTCCTTCGCATGCAGAACGTTGCTTACGTTGGTAATGGCACGTGCCTGAGCAATAAGGCCGGATTCAGCCTGGCCACCCAGGAGCAGGTCTACGCTGCCCCCAATTTGTGACGCGGCTGTGACGGCATTAAGGGTCGCAGGTTTGAGAGCGACACCATCGTGATCAGCGATTACAAGAATAGCCATTTGGATTTCCTCAGATAACCTTCGCTTCATTTTTCAGACGGTCAATTAGCTCCGGCACACTTGCGACACGTACTCCCGCTTTGCGTGCTTCGGGTTCGCGCATCGCGAGCACCTTGATCCGTGGCGCCAGATCTGAAACCAGGCTCACTGCCGGCAGTATTTCCAAGGGTTTCTTCTTCGCTTTCATAATCGAAGGCAAGCTTGCGTAGCGTGGTTCGTTCAAACGAAGGTCAGTAGTTATCACTGCTGGGCGGTTGACCCTCACCGTTTGGAGACCGCCATCAATTTCGCGGCTTACTGTAAAGTGAGTATCATCAACAGTTATTTCGCTGGCAAACGTTGCCTGCCCCCACTGGAGCAGTGCTGCGAGCATCTGTCCGGTTTGGTTGCAATCATCATCGATCGCCTGCTTGCCCAAGATTACTAAATCGGGTTGCTCTTTCTGCACGAGCGCCTTGAGCAACTTGGCAACGGCCAATGGCTGCAGCACTTCGTTTGTTTCCAGAAGCACCGCCCGATCTGCGCCTAGCGCCAGTGCCGTTCGCAGCACGTCTTGGCAGCCGAGGTCTCCGCATGTCACTGCGATAACCTCGGATGCAATACCCTTTTCCTTGAGGCGAACGGCCTCCTCAACACCAATCTCGTCAAAGGGGTTCAGGCTCATCTTGACGCCCGACATTTCCACACCTGAGCCGTCGGCCTTTACACGTACTTTAACGTTGTGATCAATCACTCGCTTTACTGCTACCAATACTTTCATCGCTACCCTCGGCAGGTTGCCTTGTGTTGATGGATATCAGGCCGGGATGGCCAAGCGTTGAGCTGCACGTCGTTCGGCAGAGCTGATTGTATTTTTCAAGAGCATGGTCACGGTCATCGGTCCAACACCTCCCGGAACGGGGGTAATGTGGGATGCTTTTTGTCGCACGCCTGCGAAATCGACGTCTCCCGTAAGCGAACCATCTGCTAGCTTGTTAATACCAACGTCGATCACTACGCATCCACGCTTGATCATGGGCGCAGTTATCAGACCAGGCACACCCGCTGCGACGATCAATACGTCAGCTATGATCGTGTATTGAGCCAAGTCCCTGGTCAGCGCGTGGCAAACCGATACTGTTGCTCCTTGCTGCATCATCATCAATGCCATCGGTTTACCGACAATGTTGCTCGCACCGACTATCACTACATTCAGTCCCGACACATTGATGCCTTCTGATTCAAGTAGTAGCGTCACGCCGTAGGGAGTACATGGCGGGAAAATTGTTTTTCCGACCACCAAGGATCCGACGTTGTAGAGATGGAAACCATCAACATCTTTTTCCTTCGAAATGGTTTCCAGCACCCGACGATTATTGATGTGCTTCGGCAGTGGAAGCTGAACTAGGATCCCGTCCACGGCGTCGTCGTGGTTCAGCATCTGTATTTCGGCAATCAACTGCTCTTCTGTGATCGTTTCGGGGAGCCAAATCATGGTCGACTCAATCCCGATCTCCTCACAGGCCTTCGTTTTATTCCCTACGTACACGCGTGAAGCTGGGTCTTCACCCACCAAGACTACGGCCAGTCCAGGGCGTAGGCCCTGGACTGCCAAAACTTGGATACGATCACGGTACTCCTGACGAACACGCTTGCTGAGTGTGCGTCCGTCTATGATTTTCGCAGTCATATCAGGACGCTCTTAGCTGGCACTCAGAGGCGCGCGCATGCGAGCACCTGAAGGATCGAAGACCGCTTTCAAGGTCAGTTTGGCCTTACGGCGTTCGCCCAGAATGCTAATCTCATACTCACCACCGTCAACGATACGTCCTGTATCTACATAGCCCATAGCAAGGCTCTGTCGAGTCGTATGGCCGTATCCGCCGGACGTCGTGTGGCCAACCACTTCATCACCAATCCAAATCGGCTCGAACCCGCTTGCATCTACTCCGTCGGCTTCTACTACGAAAGTAACCAGACGGCGGCTGGGTGCCTCATCGCGTTGCTTCAATACTGCAGTGCGACCTACGAAATTCGCTTTGGTGAAGTCTACGAAGTGATCGAGGCCAGCCATGGAGGGGGTGTAGTCCGATGCGAACTCGCGAGCCCACACGCCGTAGCTCTTTTCTAGACGAAGTGACAGAAGCGCCCACATACCGATTTGGCGAAGGCCATGGTTCTTGCCTGCTTCAAGCAGTCGTGCATGCAACACAGCGAAGTATTGGGCCTCAACGTAAAGTTCAAAGCCAATCTCGCCGGTTAGACCGATACGGGCGATCATCCCGGGAGCCACGCCAAAATCGACTTCGCGTACCGAGAGCACTTTTTCCATTCCTTTCAGTACGGCATCTCCAAACGCCTCCCTTAGCAAGGCAGGTGCAGCGGGGCCAGAAACTGACAGGGCGAGGGTGGTTTCGCTGCGGTTGGTAATCTTGACACCTGACTCAGGCAGGAACTTTTCGAACCAGCGTTGGTGCCAGTTTTGCAGGGAACCTGAACCCGTCAGCATGAAGCGGTCTGCTGCCAGCCGCATCATGGTCAGGTCACCCTTGATTTTGCCCGACTCCCAGAGTAGGGGGGCGAGTCGGGCGCGACCGACTTCGGGAAGCTTGTTGGCGAAGACGTAGTCAAGCCACTCGGCCGCTTTAGGGCCACTGATCTCATATTTGGCGAAGGTACTGGCGTCGAACATGCCCACAGTGTCACGTACCGCTTGGCACTCTGCTGCGACATGCTCAAAAGCATTGGAGCGACGGAAAGTTGGTATCTCGACTGGTTCTACACCGGCAGGGGCAAACCACAATGGAGTCTCCATACCGTAGGACACGCCGAAAACGGCCTGATCGCGTTTCTGCTGCTCATAGATTGGGGTGGTTTTGAGTGGACGCCCTGCAGGCCACTGTTCGTTGGGTTTTGCCAAGTAGAAGCGGTGGGAGTAAAACTCCTGTGCTTTCGCCGTGACGTAGTTTTGGGTCAGGGCCGGGAAGCGCTCAACGTCCATAGCAAAAACGTTGTCTTTGGGCTCGCCGTCGATCATCCATTGAGCCAAGGCTAGGCCAATTCCGCCGCCTTGACTGAAGCCGGCCATTACTCCAGCTGCCACCCAGTAGTTTTGTTTGCCACGAACTGGGCCAATGAGTGGGTTGCCATCAGGAGTAAACGTGAATGGGCCGTTTACGATACGCTTGATACCGGCCTCGCCTACGGTTGGGAAGCGCTCGAAGCCCTTTAGGAGAGAGTCCTCCAGCCGCTCCAACGCAGGCGGCAGCAGGTCGCTTTCACCGTAGCCCCAAGGGGTGCCGTCCAATGCCCAGGGTGTGGAGTTATGTTCATACACGCCCAGCAAAACACCGTTGTGCTCTTGGCGGATGTAAATTTCCCCGTCAAGGTCAATAGTGACTGGAATTTCAGTATCCAGTGCAGCGATCTCGGGGATGTCCTCGGTAATCAGGTAATGGTGTTCCATCGGGATCAATGGCAGCTTCACGCCTGCCATCTGGCCAACTTCGCGTGCCCAGAGACCTGCAGCGTTCACGACATGCTCGGCGTGGATCTCGCCTTTGTCAGTTACAACTGTCCAGGTTCCGTCTGCACGTTGGGTTAGCGACTCAACCTTGGTCTGCTGATGAATCTCCGCGCCTTTTTTCTTGGCGGCGCGTGCATAGGCATGAGTACAGCCGTATGGATCAAGATGGCCCTCATCGTTGAACCAAAGACCACCTAAAACGTCTGTAACGTCCATGAGTGGGCACAGTTCTTTGATCTGTGCAGGAGTGACTAGTTTGGACTCAATACCCATGAATTGGTGGCGGCTATGCTCGGTCCGCAGGTACTCCCAACGTTCTGCAGTCGCGGCGACGCTGATCCCTCCAGGCATGTGCATCCCGACATCCTGATCACCTTCTTCCTGGATTTCCTTGTACAGCTCAATGGTGTACTGCTGAAGCTTGGACATGTTCACATCGCCGTTCAGCGAGTGGAAGCCTGCCGCAGCGTGCCAAGTCGAGCCTGCAGTCAGAACCTTCCGCTCCAATAGCATTACGTCAGTCCAGCCGAACTTGGTCAGGTGGTACAGCACGGAGCAACCTACAACGCCACCACCGATAATGACTACTTTAGTCTTGCTTTTCATAAGCTCTCACCGAAGTACTATAATTCGTAAATCGTGCATACAGTTGCACGCAGCTCTTTTGAACCGGAATTGGCAGTTGTTTGCTGCACTAGGATTTCATGCTGTCGTGAAGTCTAAAAGCTTGCCAATCTAGTGCTGGCAATGCTGGGTCAATAATGATTTTAAACTTTTACGATCCACCCGGGCGGAGCGGCTCTGTCGCCATATTGGATTCCAATTAGTTCTTCATAGAGGCTGCGAGTAACTGGGCCAACTTCTGTTTCACTATGGAATACATGGAGCTCGCCCATGTAACTGATACCGCCGATAGGGGTAATGACCGCAGCGGTGCCGCATGCTCCAGCTTCTTTGAAATTAGCCAATTTGTTGATGTGGATGTCATCCTCGATAATCTTTAGGCCCAACCGCTCTTGAGCCAGATGAAGCAGAGAGCGGCGGGTGATGCCCGAAAGCACTGAAGGAGACTTTGGCGTCATTAGAGCGTTATCATGAGTGATGCCAAAAAAATTTGCAGATCCCACCTCTTCAATTTTGGTGTGAGTTCTAGGGTCAAGGTAAATACAGTCGCCAAAGCCTTTGGCTTTGGCCTCCAAACCAGGCATCAAGCTAGCTGCATAGTTACCGCCAACTTTCGCAGCGCCTGTTCCGTTAGGTGCTGCTCGATCAAAGTCAGAGACGAGGAAGTTGGTTGGCTTCAACCTACCTTTGAAGTAGGGGCCAACCGGAACGCAAAAGATCGAAAAAATAAATTCTGGAGCAGTACGTACGCCGATATTGTCACCTACACCAATTACAAAAGGTCTCAGATAAAGAGACCCTCCTGATGCATAGGGCGGAACAAATTTTTCGTTTGCTCTTACGACTTGTAAGCAGGCGTCAATTAACTGCTCGTCAGTCACCGGCGGCATCAACAGCCGGTCGCAACTTTTGCGCATGCGCTGAGCGTTCTGGTCCGGACGGAAAAGATTAATCGATCCGTCTTTGCAGCGGTAAGCCTTGAGTCCTTCGAAGCATTGTTGACCGTAGTGAAGAGCCGTGGAGCCCTCGCTAATATGGAGCACATTGTCAGCGGTAAGGCGCCCTCCATCCCATCGGCCATTTTCCCACCGAGCAAGGTATCTAAACTCAGTCTTAACGTAATCAAATCCGAGTTTCGACCAATCAATATGCGGACGATCCATAACGTGCCCTCTGCTTGTCAAGTACAGCAAATGATTGGCTTTTGAGCCATCGCCCAGACACTCCAGGCAGAAAGCTGATCACTTGCTTGGTTCAATTAATCCATACGGATTAATTTCGGTCAAGGGTGAAATTTTTCACATTTGACTACCACAAATTACGACAAATGGGGTTGAGGCTATTTTGTGGTCAACGCTACACTGACCCGCTGAGGTGCTTACTGGCGCCCCGATTCAGCTTGCACCGGTTGCGCTGCAAGCCAACTCTTTTAGTAGGCTAAAATTGAATACTCCCGTGACTCCTCAAAATGTAAAACAGCAACTGATTCTCTCGGCAATTGAGCTCTTTGCTGAGCAGGGGGTTGAAGCAATTTCCATGCGTATGATAAATCGTGGGGTTGGCACCAAGAACAACTCCGCGGCCCACTATCATTTCGGCTCAAAAGAGGGGCTGGTGGATGCCGCGATCTTGTTCATTCAAGAGTGGTTTGAAAATCGCCGCGAAGCACAACTTTCCCTGATGGAAGCCCAAGCGCTGACTGAGGCTCCTGATATTCGTGAAATACTGGCCCTTATCGCACGGCCCTATCTCCAGATCATGCAAGAGGAGGCATGGGGTTACAGTGCCGTACGTTTCATCGCACATACGCAGTTCGATAAAGACAGCTTCAGTCGTCATGCTCAGCAAAAGTATGTGAAGTCCTTTGTGAAAAGGCTCAGCGCGTTAGCGCGGCAGGCAGTTCCCAGCGTTCCTGAAGACATTTTGATGTATCGCTTAAACTTTGCTGCGTCCAGCCTGATTCAGCATTTGGCTAATTCAAGGCTTCAGGAGACGGGCTGGTTCCACAGCGATAGTGAGCATTCCGATGCAATCCTTGAGCTATACCTCGATTACAGTGCTGCAGGAATGTCCGCTCCGATTGCTGGCCTTCCCGTTTCTCATGGCTTCATGTCCCACACTAGTGGACAGATTTCAAGCCTGGTATAACACTTTCAGGTCAAGCTGTAGCCATTGTACCTATTGGTCTTAAAGTTAAAAATCACGATAATGTTTGTGATTATAATTCCAATGAGAGAGTAGGCTACAGACTCCAGTGGTACCAGGAAATATGCGCCCGCCATTACAGTGCTGTCGATGGCGAGTTGAACTTTTCCAGCGCTGATGTTATGACGCTTTTGCAGATAAAGTATCAGGATGCTTACTCCTCCCGTACTTGATCCATGTCTAAAGACGATTACGAAACCAACTCCAATCAGAAAGGCTCCAAATACTGAACTTAGCCATGGGCTAATCTGTGATACGAATAATAAGTGGGGCAACATGTCGTCCATTACAGAGATGATCGTAACGGTGAGCAATGTCCTTGCCACGAAGCCCCAACCTAACTGCGTATAGCCTAGATAATAAAAGGGGATATTGATCACGAAATAACAGGTGCCGATACTGTAGCCTGACACATAATGGCCTAGCAAAGCCATACCTGCTGCCCCTCCTGAAAGGAAGTGACTGTAGCTAAAAAGGTTGATGGCAAACGCGATTAATGACGCTCCGATCACGATGCCTTGAGCGTCGTCCCATAGGGTATGTTTTTCGGTTCTTCCATCACTAGCCATCTACAGAGTTACTCCTGATTGGAATCTATATTGACTAGGCAGCTTTCAGGTTTTTAAGGCACAAAGCCCTAAGCAGGGTGGTCACGGCCTCAGTTTCGGCCTGTCCGCCACCAACCTAGTCAGCGCCCGTGATGGCGTACCTGCTAGATAATCCGCTTGACTTAAATTAAGCCGGATGGATTAATTGGCGTCAAGCGGTTAGCCGCTGAAACCTGTCAGGCAATAAGCCAAGGCAGGAAAAAGCTAGATCTTTCAGAGAGGTAATGAATATCTGCCCTGACCACGCTGCAAGGTGAGTTGGATGATTCAGATAACCCCACGAGCGCGGCTTGCACCGCGCCCTCTGAGCTCGCTTAGTACGCCAATGGCCCAGCCATTCCTCGTCTCTGCGCATTGCTACTGATGTCCTCCCGGCCTGCCAGCTACTCGCCAAGCCCCACAGGGGCTTGCCTGTCTTATTCGGATAGATGCGATTCAGACGCGCGCGACTGATTACCATGTGATTGAGGATTTTGATGCTATGAGCCATCCAGCAGCGCAGCAAACCGTTCAGCAAGACCTGACTAACGCTTCGATTTTCGGATCGGATCGAATGGGGGAGATGCTCGATTATAAATTGCATGCCTTATACAGGGACTGTGCACAGGTCACTGAACGGCTTTGCAAAAGGGAGTTTGGGATCAATCGCCGTCGTTGGTTAATCATCGCGACGCTAACTGAACATGAAGGGACAACCGTCAGCAACCTAGCCCAGCGTGCTGAGTTAGATATGGCTCAAACGTCTCGGGCGATTGGAACATTGATGCGTGAAGGGTATCTGCGTCGACTCTGTAACCCAGAGAACGCCCGGTACGCTCGGGTCGTGTTGACAGATAAGGGGCGGCAGTTACACGAAGAGCTTCTGGAACGTTACAAAATGGCCAACGAGAGTCTTCTCAACACGCTATCGGACGACGAAATTTTGTTGCTGAATCAGCTGATAGATAAATTGCGCCAAAACGCTTCCCGCTTGAAAGCTTGAATTGCCCCGGCTTGTGTGGAGGCCGTTTCTTTTAAGTCAGGCCGCCATGGCCTGACCCTGCTTGTTGCTGGTGGACGTTTGCCTCAGCCTTCGCGGGCAGGATAGAGTTCCGCAGGCGTTGGTGGTTGTACCCGTGCATCCATTGCAAAGTCGCCATTTCAACAGCTTCGTAGCTCTTGCATGCTTGACGGTAAGTCAGCTCGGCCTTTGCTGCCAGCAGAAGGCTCAATGCCGGCCTCTGTCAGCCGCTCTGTGCAACGAATAGAGAAGTACTGGCTGCCAGGGTCGCTGTGATAGTCGTCCATCGGCATGGCTGGCGGGCATATAGGGCTTGCTTCAAAGCATCCTTAGAGCCGCTCCTTTCAAGGTCTTGCGGAAATGGCCGAATTTGACGCCAATCGATGTGCCATCGGGGGCTGGAATAGGCTGAATTGCTTAAAAAACAGGCAGTTTCACGCAGTTTTTCCGGCAGTTGAACGCGAATGTCGTCCTGATTGTGCTGCTCGCACGAAGGCTTTGAAAGGGATGGCTCTAGTGTGGTGTTTCAGAAATAAAGCTCATAACTTCTGCTTCATTGCCTGAGCCGCACGGCTGACACTCGCGAGGATATCCTCGGCCTTCCTGTACCAGCGAAAAGGCCTAGGATTGGCATTGTGGGTGTCCAAATAATGCCTGATCGACTCTTCCAGATCCTGCACGCTGGTATGGGCTTGGCGTTTGATCCATTTTTCGCTCAGGGTCGAGAAGAAGCGCTCTACTAGATTCAGCCATGAAGCAGACGTGGGCGTGAAGTGCACCTGATAGCGGGGGTGAGCGGCAAGCCAGGCCTTGATCTTATCGGTCTTATGCGTGGCGTAGTTATCCATGATCAGGTGAACGGGCAGGTCGGGCGGTACCTGGGCATCGATCTCTTTGAGGAACGCCAGGAATTCGGTACTGCGGTGCCGCTGTTTCAGGCGGCCGATCACTTCCCCGGTGGCTACATCCAAGGCGGCGAACAACGACGTCGTGCCGTGGCGTTGGTAGTCATGGGTGTGGGTGATAGGGCGCCCTGGGGCCAAGGGCAAGCTGGGTTGCGTTCGATTCAAGGCTTGGATCTGGCTTTTCTCATCGACGCAGAGCACCAGCGCCCGGCCAGGCGGATTGAGATACAGCCCGACGATATCGTGCACCTTGTCGACGAAGGCCGGATCGGTGGACAGCTTGAAGGTCTTTGTCAAATGCGGTTTGAGGCCAAAGGCCTGCTAGATACGCATCATGCTGGCCGGTGAAATCCCGGTGGCCTGGCTCGTACGCCGGGTGCTCCAGTGGCTGGCATCGTGGGGCTTGGTCTGCAAGACCTGGTCGATGACCGCCTGCATCTGTTGATCGGTGATCGTGCGCGGGCGGCCTAGCTTGCGCTCGTCATGCAAGCCGTCGAGGCGCCATCGACTGAAGCGGATCCGCCAGCGTGAGACCGTATGGACACCGATGCCAAGGCGCTGGGCGATGGCCGTTCCCGGTTCACCCTGGGCACAGGCGAGGATGATTTCCGCACGCAGACGGGGCTGTGCGCTGCCGCGTGCGACGCAGCAGTTCCATTCGCTCCTCCTCATCGAGCACGACGGGAGCAGCTGGGCGACCTCTTCTTAATTTCTGGCTCTAAGTTCGTAACAAGTATCTACGAGTTTAGACCATCAATATATGAGTGTTATTTTTGAAACGCTACACTAGGGTTTGTTCCCGTTTTGCGCTAAGGCATTGATCTATAAGAGCAAGCTCGTATCTTTGTAGCTCTCCCACAACCCCAATACGAGCTTGCAATGCCCCGACTAATGCTCAGAGATGAGTACTGGCCGAAGCTACGGAAAATTCTGTTGCACGAAGCCATCTACAACAAGCGTGATCTACGCACGATAGTCGAAGGCATGCTGTACACATGCGAGTGGGTTGTCCCTGGCGAGATCTGCCTCATGCCTTCGGAAGCTGGAGCAAGATCTACAAGCGTTTCAATGCATGGTCTGCGTCTGGCAAGTGGCTCAAGGTGTTTCAGATCTTTGTGACGGATCCCGATATGGAGTGTGTTTTCATCGATGGTAGCTATGCCAAAGCCCACCAGCACAGTGCAGGGGCTGCCAGTGGAAAGGATGAAGCGATAGGGAGAAGCCGAGCAGGCAACACCAGCAAGATTCACTTGGCCGTAGACGCTTGCGAACTGCCGATTGCCCTCGACATTACTGGAGGTCAAATCAACGATTGCACTCGGGCAGCCTCGTTGATCGCCAAGGTGGCCGGCGCCGAAAGCATCATTGTGGACAAAGGCTATGACAGCGAAGTGATCCGAGAGCGAATCGTCTAGCAAAGTGCTCACGTAGTGATTCCAAGAAAGCGTACCTCTGTGAAAGGGAATGCGGATCTGGATAGAGGGCTTTACCGAAATCGGCACCTGGTGGAAAACACCTTTGCCCGGCTGAAGCAGTACCGGGCACTGGCCTCATGGTTCGACAAGCTCAAGAGAAATTACGAAAGTGTCGTGGCTATGGCCTGTGCCTTCCTTTGGCTACCCATGTGAAACGGGAACAGGCCCTAGCGAGCAGAAGTTCGATTGTCTGTGGCTACATGACGTCCGCATCCTGAAAGTAAAAACTATGGTTTTCGCCAACCAGCCCACAGGATTCGCAGAACTGATCGACTGGTGCAGCACCCATCCCGACCCATCCCGCCGAGAGCATGGATCAGTCCTTCGACGACTGAGCGAGAAACACCTCGACCTTAGGATAGCGCTCGCTGTTCAGAGGGCTGGGGGCCAGGCCCTCGTTCCGGGCCAGGCCGCCGTGGCCACCCCGACCAGCTCGCCCAGGGCCAGGGGCAGGGTCAGCCAGATCAGGTTGCGGCCCTCGCGGCGAGCCTGCTCGAGCAACTCCGCCAGCGCCGGGGCGAAGGCCTCGCGGGTGGTG
>Ga0157371_10001171_pt1 | contig 28146 bp, 27 predicted proteins | sample C45metaG_FD_113462 | JGI IMG/M metagenome (GOLD analysis project Ga0157371, IMG submission 113462) | Corn rhizosphere microbial communities from Kellogg Biological Station, Michigan, USA - C4-5 metaG | ecosystem: Host-associated > Plants > Roots > Rhizosphere > Soil | place: USA: Michigan... | reverse complement strand
CTTCCTTTTCTTCCGCGAGGACACACACCATGGGATTCAATTGCGGCATCGTCGGCCTGCCCAACGTCGGCAAGTCCACCCTGTTCAATGCCCTGACCCAATCCGGTATCGCGGCGGAAAACTTCCCCTTCTGCACCATCGAGCCCAACAGCGGCATCGTGCCCATGCCCGATGCGCGGCTGAACGCCCTGGCAGAGATCGTCAAACCCGAGCGGGTGATCCCCACCACCATGGAATTCGTCGACATCGCCGGCCTGGTGGCCGGTGCTTCCAAGGGTGAAGGGCTGGGCAACAAGTTTCTCGCCAACATCCGCGAGACCGACGCCATCGCCCATGTGGTGCGCTGCTTCGAAGACGAGAACGTCATCCATGTGTCGAACTCGGTGGATCCCAAGCGGGACATCGAGGTGATCGACTTGGAGCTGATCTTCGCCGACCTCGACAGCTGCGAGAAGCAGCTGCAGCGCGTGACCCGCAATGCCAAGGGCGGTGACAAGGAAGCCCTGGCACAGAAGGCCCTGCTGGAACAGCTGATCCCGCACTTCGAGGCCGGCAAGCCGGCCCGTAGCCTGATGAAGGGCCTCGACGAGGAGCAGAAGCGCCTGGTGCGCAGCTTCCACCTGCTGACCAGCAAGCCGGTGATGTATATCGCCAACGTTGCCGAAGACGGCTTCGACAACAACCCCCACCTGGACGTGGTCCGTGCCATCGCCGAGGAAGAAGGCGCCGTGGTGGTGCCGGTGTGCAACAAGATCGAAGCCGAGATCGCCGAACTGGACGACGACGAGGAAAAGCAGATGTTCCTCGAATCCATGGGCATGGAAGAACCGGGCCTGAACCGGGTGATCCGCGCCGGCTACGAACTGCTCAACCTGCAGACCTACTTCACCGCCGGGGTGAAGGAGGTGCGCGCCTGGACCGTGCGTGTTGGCGCCACCGCGCCCCAGTCGGCCGCCGCCATCCACACCGACTTCGAGAAGGGCTTCATCCGCGCCGAAGTGGTGGCCTATGACGACTTCATCGCCTTCAAGGGCGAGAACGGTGCCAAGGAAGCCGGCAAGTGGCGCCTGGAAGGCAAGGAATACATCGTCAAGGATGGCGACGTGATGCACTTCCGCTTCAACGTCTGATAGCGCCGGTCGTCATACAGACCCATGAAAAATCCACGCAATCGCGTGGATTTTTCATTTGGCCAGCGCCAGGGCGTCGTGTCGTTGCTGAAGGGGGCGGCAAGCTCGGCATAAATCCGCTGAGTTCTCGGCAGCGCTCAACGCCTGCCGCTCAACTTCCTGATATGCCCTGGCTATTTCAGGATTCCTGCGCAGACGGTCACGGAAGGCTAGCTGCCGGGCCATGTCCGGATGCGTGGGTTCCTAGGGCTTGCCTGAAAAGTCGCCGAGCGACGGTCAGCCAAGGTGCAACGACCAACGGGAGTAACAGCCAACGGCTGGCCCGAAGGGTGAGCGCCAGCGAATCAAAAAAGAGCATTGCGATGGCGCTGCCCAGGCGCTGGCCAGGCGCTGGCCAGCAGGCAGGCTGCCCATACTGAAGGGGATATGTTCAGGCTTCAGAGCGTACGCCTAATCTCCAGGCGCAAGGTCATCGACTTGGCGCGGGCTGAATGGCTAGGACGCGCAACGCCCCGTCCAAACGCATCACCTTGGCCAGGCGACCGGTTCGGCTAGCCCTCCCACACGGCTGACGGAAGCAGTACCCGGCCATCAAAGAGCGCCCGCGCGGTACGGATCAGGCCACAGCCGACGACGGCGCCGTTTTCCAGACGATACTCCACCGAGAATTCGCCGCTGGGATGCTCGATGGACAGCCGTTGCAAGGCGCCCACCCCGGTCACCGCCAGCCCCTGGGCGACGGAGCCTTCCAGCAGGCAGGCGTTGCCTACGCTGACCGCGCCGAAGACGCCGATGGCGCTATGGCAGCGGTGCGGGATGAAGGTCCGCGTGCTCAGGGCGCCGCCCTGGCGCGGTGGAGCGATCAGGCACAGCTTGGGTACGTTGCGCTGACGCACGTCGCCCAGGTTCATGCAAGGGCCGGCCTGCAAGCGGATCGATTCCAGGCGGGCTTTCAATTGCTCATTCATATCCAACTCGGCAGGGCTTTCGTAGCCGCTGCAACCGAGGTCCGCGGCGCGTAGCAGGACCACCGGCATGCCCTGGTCGATGCAGGTCACCGCCACGCCGTCGAAGTGGTCGCGGACGTTGCCGGTGGGCAGCAGTTGCCCGCAACTGCTGCCGGCGAGGTCGGCGAAGTCGATCACCACGGCGGCGGCGCTGCCGGGGACGCCGTCGATACGCGTCTCCCCCTCGTACCGCACGCGGCCGTCGGGGGTGCTCACCCAGGCGGTGGCGAGCTGGCCGGTGTTTTCCATGAAGATGCGCACGGGTGTGCGCCCGGGACTCGCCGGCACAAGGCGGCGCTCCAGGGCGAAGGCGCCAACACCGGCCAGGATGTTGCCGCAGTTCTGGCCATAGTCGACACGCGCCTCATCCACCAGGACCTGGGCGAACAGGTAGTCGACATCCGCGTCCAGCCGCTGCGAGCGCTTGACGATGGCGACCTTGCTGGTCAAGGCGTCGCCGCCGCCGATGCCGTCGATCTGCCGGGTGTCGGGAGAGCCGAGGGCGGCGAGCAGGACCCGGTCGCGTAGGTGCGGATCCCCAGGCAGATCTTCCGCGATGAAATAGGCCCCCTTGGAGGTGCCGCCGCGCATGAGCAGGCAGGGAGTCGAGGTCTGCATCGCTCAACCCTCGAGTTCGGCACTGGAATCGACATAGCGCAGGCCCTTCTCGGCGAGTCGCGGGCGCATCCCATAGATATCCAGGCCCAACTCACCGGCGGCCAGGCGCAGGCGCTTGTGGTCTTCCAGCTCGGCCCGTGCCTGCGCCGCCGCCAGCACCTCTTCGGCTTCTTCCCGGCGGACCACCACGACGCCATCGTCGTCGGCGACCACCACGTCGCCGGGGCAGACCAGTTGGCCAGCGCAGACGATGGGGATATTCACCGAGCCGAGGGTTTCCTTGACCGTGCCCTGGGCGCTGATGGCCCTGGACCAGACCGGAAAGCCCATGTCGCGCAGGGTCTGGCTGTCGCGCACCCCGGCATCGATGATCAAGCCGCGGACCCCGCGTGCCTGCAGGGAGGTGGCGAGCAGGTCGCCGAAATAGCCGTCGGTACAGGGCGAGGTTACCCCGACCACCAGCAGATCACCGGGCTGGCACTGCTCGACCGCGACGTGGAACATCCAGTTGTCACCGGGCGGCACCAGCACGGTCACTGCCGGTCCCGCCAGGCCAACGCCTTGCTGGATCGGCCGGATGGCCTGGCCGAGCAAGCCCTTGCGGCCCTGGGCCTCGTGCACGGTGGCCACGCCGAGCGTACCCAACTGCGCGACGGTCGCCGGAGTGCTGCGCGGGATGGTGCATACCACCACGCCGGTCCTGCCGATCAGGACGCTCATGCCAGGGCCTCCGCCACGCGCGGAAAGAGACTCTGGAAGCCTTCGGCGTAGAGGATGTTGCGCGTGCTGGTGATGCCGACGTTGCGCTTGGCCTGGACGCCACGCTGCAAGGCCACCCGGGTGTAGTACTCCCAGAGGTGCTCCTGGCCGGCCATGCACTGGATCGCGGCCAGCTTGCGCTCCCAGACCGCGGTGATGTCGAGGAAGGTGTCGGGCTTCCAGTCGCATTGCTCGGGCTGGTGGGGCTCGAAGCAGTACACCGGGGGCGCCCCGAGGATCGGTTCGCCCGGCCGGTAGCCTTCGGCCTGGGCGATGATGCGCGCCTCCTGGGCCAGGTGGGCGGCGCGTGGATGATCGTAGTTGTAGGGATCGTGCAGGGAGTGGGTCAGCACGAAGGCCGGCTGGACCTGGCGGAAGACGTCGGCCAAGCGAAAGAGGACATCCTGGTCGAGGCGCAGCGGATAGTCGCCGATGTCGAAGAATTCGACCGTCGCGCCAAGGATCCCGGCGGCGGCCAGCGCCTCTTCGCGGCGTGCCGCCTTGACCTTGGCTTCGGTCATGTCGCCCTTGCGCCAGAGCTTGGCGGATTCGCCGCGTTCGCCGTAGGACAGGCAGACGACATGGACCGCATAGCCTTGCGCGGCATGCTGGGCGATGGCGCCGCCTGCACGCCAGACGAAGTCGGCCGAATGGGCACTGACGACCAGGGCGGTGGGCTGTGCAGACGTCATGGTGGGGTCTCCTGATTGGTCACCCGAGGATGGCAGCGCACACCGCGGCAGGCCAATGCGTTAGTCCGCGCCAGGTATGCCTTTTGTTTATTGCCTATGGAAAGGTGCAGGCCCATAGTGACGCGATGCTGGGGCAGGGAGAGACGCATGGACGAGTTGCCGAATCTGCTGCAACTGCGCGCCTTCGTGCGCGTGGCCGAGCTGGGCAGTGTCACCCAGGCCGCGCAGACGCTGTTTCGCGCCCAGTCGGTGGTCACCCGGGCGCTTGCCGGGCTGGAGCGCCAATTGGCGGTGAGCCTGTTCGAGCGGGAAGCGCAGGGCATGCGGCTGACGGATCCCGGGCGACGCCTGTTGGTGCGTGCGCGCCGGGTGTTCGCCGAACTGGCGCAGGTCCCGCGGCGCCGTGATTCCGGTAGTGGCGAGCCGCTGTATCTCATGCAGACGCGCCGGCTGCAGCTCTTCGCCAGCCTTTGCCGGCAGGGCCACATGCCGAGCGTCGCCCGCCAGTTCGGCCTCAGTCAGCCGGCGGTCAGCGCGGCGCTCAAGGCCCTGGAGCAGGGCTGCGGCCAGGTGCTGTTCGAGCGGACCCCGCGCGGCTTGCGGCCCACCCCCGGCAATGCCGCGGTGGCGCTGCCCATCCGCCGGGCGTTGAACGAATTGCGGCATCTGCTGGCCGACCTGCACGCCGAGCGCGGCGAGGTCCGGGGCGTGGTGCGTATCGGTGCCTTGCCGCTGGGCCGCACCCGCCTCCTGCCGGACGCCATCGTCCAGGTGACGCGCCGCCATCCACAGCTGCGGGTGATGACCGACGAGAGCCCCTTCGATCACCTGGCCCTGGAGCTGCGGGCCGGGGACCTCGATTTCATCTTCGGCGCCCTGCGCTCGACCGCTGCGGGCGAGGATCTGGAGAGCGAGGCGCTGCTGACCGAACAACTGGTGATCCTGGCCCGCGCCGATCATCCGCTGGCGGCGGGCCCGGCCAGGCTGGAGACGCTGGTAGGCGCTGGCTGGATCCTGCCACGGCTGGGCTCGCCCTCGCGCGCCTTGGTCGAGGCAAGCTTCAGGAGCCGGGGGCTGCCGTCACCGGTGGCCATCGTCGAAAGCGGCGACCTCGCCATCATCCGCGGCGTACTGCTGGGCTCGGACCTGCTGGCGGCGGTATCCGCCCATCAGCTGCAGTTCGAACTGGAAGCGCAGACGCTCTGCCAGCTCGCCACCCTCAGCAACAGTGCCCGGCCCCTGGGCTTGATCTATCGCAAGGACACCCTGCCCTCACCGCCCGCTGCCGCCTTCATGCAGGCGCTGCGCGAGGCCGTGACGCCCGGCGACTCCTGAGTCTTGCGCCTCAGAGAGTCATGCTGTGGCGCTGGACCATGGGGTGCTCGCGCAGCAGCATCTCCACGCGCAGGGCCTCGCCCCTGACCATGGCCTCGACGATGCCATGGTGCTGCCGGTGGGCGAATACCAGGTCGTCGCGGATGAAGGCGGTGCTGGCGTTCTTGAACGCCAGCGTGCGTGGCGCCACGAAGGGCACCGCCGAACAACGCGCCACCAGTTCCTCGACCAGGGGCTCGCCGGCGACTTCCAGCAGCAGATCGTGGAAACGCTGGTTCATCTCGCCATAGGCGTGCTCCAGCGCCTCATCGGCCAGGCCACTACGCAACAGGGCATCGCCTTCGTCCAGGCACGCCTGGAAGGCCATGAGCGCCGTGGGCGACAGACCCTTCACCGCGCAGAGGCGTGCCGCATAGCCCTCGAGCAGGGCGCGCACCTCCAGGGCGGTAAAGCTCTCCTCGGCGGTAAAGGTCTTGACGGCATAGCCGCGCTTGCCGACCGGCGTCAGGTAGCCCTGCTCGGCCAGCATCGGCAAGGCCTGCCGCACTGGCGTACGCGATAGCCCCAGCGATTCGGCGAGTCCCGCTTCCGTGACCCGGGTGCCCGCGGCCAGTTCGCCACGCAGGATCAACTGGCGGATTTCCACTGCCGCCAGTACGTGTTGCTTCTGAGGAGTCGCCATCGTCACCGCCCTGGATACCTGACCGGGGGCCATTCTAACCAAGCCAAGCCGCCTGCATCCGCTATGGGATGCCAACGACCGGGAACGCTATCGGAAGGCTTGACACCCTTCTCGCTGGAACCCTAGCATCGGATCCCAAAAAAGAAAAAACTTGCGCAAATACCCGTTTTTCATTGAATTCGGGATCCCAAAATAACAACAAGGGAATTCGATCGTGTCCGACGCTCACTTGACCACACGCCTCTCGGCAGGGCTCGCCATGGGACCGCGCACCGCGGCATGCCAGGCGCCGCATCGTTTGGAAGCCTCCTATCATGGCTAGGATCATCGGCGCCATCGGCACCTCCCACGTTCCCACCATCGGCCTGGCCTACGATCGGCAGAAGCAGGACGACCCGAGCTGGGCGCCGCTCTTCGCCGGGTACCGCCCCATCGCGCACTGGCTACAGGAGCACGAGGTGGACGTGCTGGTGTTCTTCTACAACGACCATTGCACGACCTTCTTCTTCGACCTCTATCCGACCTTCGCCCTGGGCGTGGGCGAGTCCTTTGCCATCGCCGACGAGGGTGCCGGCCCGCGGCCACTGCCGGCGATCCGCGGCGATGTCGCCCTACAGGCGCACATCCTGGAATCCCTGGTAAACGACGAATTCGACCTCGCGGTATTCCAGGACAAGCCGCTCGACCATGGCTGCGCCTCGCCCCTGCCGCTGCTCTGGCCCCATGAGCCCGATTGGCCCGGCGTGGTGGTGCCCATCGCCATCAACGTCCTGCAGTATCCGCTGCCGACCGCCCGGCGCTGCTATCGCCTGGGGCAGGCGGTGAGACGCGCCGTCGAGTCCTATCCGGAAGATCTCAAGGTCGTGGTGGTCGGCACCGGCGGGCTGTCCCACCAGATCCATGGCGAGCGCACCGGCTTCAACAATACCGAATGGGATCTGCAGTTCCTGGAGTGGCTGGAGCACGACCCGGAGCGCCTGACCCGGATGACCCATGCCGATTACGTGCGCCTGGGCGGCGCCGAGAGCGTCGAGCAGATCATGTGGCTGTCGATGCGCGGTGCCCTCCAGGGGCCGCTGCGCAAGGTGCACCAGAACTACTACCTGGCCACCACGACCGCCATGACGGCGGTGCTCTGGGAAGTGGTCGACCAAGCCGAGGGGAGCGCCCGGCCATGAATCCGCAAATCCAAGGTATCGAAGCGCTCGGCGGTACCTATGTGTTCGACGTCCGCGTCAGCAATCGCCGGCTGAAACTGAATCGCTTCTTCTGGAACATGATCGGCAGGGACTGGCGGGAACGCTATCTGGCCGATCCCGACGGCCTGATGCAGCAGGCCGGCCTGACCGAGGAAGAGGCGACGCTGGTACGCAACCAGGATTGGCTGGGCCTGGTGCAGGCCGGGGCCAACTTCTTCGTCGTGGAGAAGTTCGCCCGGGTCGCCAAGCTGAGCAACATGGAGGTCTACGCCATCATGCGCGGTGAGTCGTACGAAGAGTTCCTGCAGACACGCAACGTGCCCACGCTACGTTGACCCCCTCGCGGCGGCAGCCGCTCATATAGGCCCCGGGAACAGGACCTCGACCATGACTCAATCGGTATTGATGCTCTCCGGATTGCTTTGCGATGACACGGTCTGGAACGGGCTGACACCAGCGCTGGCGAGCGACGTCAGCATCCACCTTCGGGACTTCCGCGGCTTTGACGATCTCGGACGCATGGCGGAGAGCGTCCTCGCCGACGCTCCGCCCCGCTTCGCCCTGGTCGGCCACTCGATGGGCGCCCGGGTGGCCCTAGAGATCTACCAACGGGCACCGCAGCGGGTGGAGCGCCTGGCGTTGCTCGACACCGGAGTGCATCCCGCCAAGCCGGGCGAGGCAGCCGGTCGCCAGCGACTCATCGAGCTGGCCCAGGTCGAGGGGATGACGGCGCTGGCCCGCGAATGGCTACCGCCGATGGTCCATCCCGCCTTCGCCACCGATCCCCGGGTGATGCAACCCTTGGTTGCCATGGTGGAGCGCATGACGCCGGCTATCTACGTGCAGCAGGTGCGGGCCCTGCTCAATCGTCCCGACGCCCGTGCCCTCCTGCCGACCATCAGCTGTCCCACCCTAATCGGCGTGGGGCGGGAAGATCGCTGGAGTCCCCTGGAACAGCATCAGGAGATGGCCGCGCAGATTCCCCAGGCGCACCTGGAGATCTTCGAGCGGAGCGGCCACATGGCGCCCTACGAAGCGCCTGACCAGGTGGCGAACGCCCTACGGGCATGGCTGGCGGCCTGACGGGCCGCCGTACGAGACTCCCCACTCTCGACTGTCGAGGCTGCCATGGACGACCTGAGTGCACTGGATCGCCTGCTGATCCAGCAGGCCTGTCAACAACAGATCAACCGCTTCGCCGCGCTCAACGACGCGGGCGACTACCGGGCGCTCGCCGATCTCTTCGTGGAGCACGGCAGTTTCGCCCGCCCTAGCCAACCCGATACCCCGATAGTCGGGCGAGAGGCCATCTTCATGGCCTTTTGCGCCAGACCCCCGCGCACCAGTGTGCATATAGTCAGCAATGTGCTGGTCGAGGTGCTCAGCGCTACTGCGGCCAGCGCCCATTCGCGAATTCTGCTGTTCGCCGCGCCACCGGGGGAAATCCAGGCGCAGTCGCCCCTTCTGATTGGCAGCTTCAGCGATCAGCTGGTGCTCGACGCCGGCCATTGGCGCTTCGCCTCGCGACAGGGGCGCATCGAGCTGCGGTTCGAGTGAGCCACTCTGCCAGGCATCCTCGGGCCGCTGCGTATCCATGGCATGGATACCAGGCATCAACACCCTGCGTTTGGTGGCATCCCGCAGGTTTCATATGCTGAAAACACGCCTCCGCGCCTGCCATCGCCACCGGGGCAGGATGCTGGGCCATTCGTAGTGGTTCGGCACCGGCCGGCCCGAGGAGTGCGTTTCGTGCCTCGAACAACAACAAGAAGGTGATTCACGATGACTAATAATCAGCGCTGGCGACCGGGCAAGCGGGTCGCGATCATAGGGGCCGGACCGGGGGGTGTATCCGCCGCGCTGTCGCTGGTCCAGCAAGGCTATGACGTCAGGATTTTCGAGCGTTGGAACGATCCACGCCCCTTGGGCGGCGGTGTGCTGCTGTCCGTTCCGGTCCTGGCGGTACTGCGGCATTACGGTATCGACATCAACCAATTCGGCTCCTTCACCCGTACCGAATTCCGTAATCACCGGGGCAAGCTGCGCTGCCAGGTCAAGTTCAATCCGGAGATCGAACGCCGCCTGGGTATTCCCGGCTGGCATTACGGCGTCCTGCGCGCCTCGGCCTTCCAGCGCATGCTCAATCGCCTCCAGGCGCTCGATGCCGACGTGATCACCGGCGGCATGCGCTTCACGCGCTACGAGGAACAGGGCGAAGAGGTGGTCGTGCATTTCGACAACCACGAGCACGTCGTCTGCGACCTGTTGATCGGCGCCGATGGCATCCATTCCCAGGTTTCCCGGCAGGCCTTCGGCGATCCGCAGCTCTTCCACACCGGACTGCGCCTCTGGCTGGCCTGGTGCGGAGACGTCCCCGGCATTCCCAAGAACCTCGGGCGCATCCACCATTCCGCGCGCATCCAGGCATCGTTTTTCCCCATGCTGCACGATGGCCAACCGGGCTTCGAATGGTGGGTAGTCGAGCCCCAACCCAAGGACGCGCCCGCCCCGAGCGATCCGCGGGAGCACGTGCGCCGGCTGCTCGCGGATTTCGTCGAGCCCATGCCGCGCTTTCTTGAGCACACGGATTTCGAGCGGAACTGCTTCATATGGGACATCCACAATCGGCCGTCGCTCGATCGCTACACCCAGGGCCGCATTGCCTGCGTCGGGGACGCCGTCCACCCGGTGTCCCCCTATGCGGCCTACGGCATGGGCATGGCCATCGAGGATGGCTATTTCCTGACCCGCACCCTCGCCGGACGCGACCTGCGCGACCCCCAGGTGGTGGCGAGCGCCACGGCCCGCTACAACGAGGACCGCGTCGCCTTCTGCAATCACAATGTCGAATTCGCGCGCATGCTCGGCGATCAGTTCCATCGCGCGTCCCCCGGCAAGGCCTGGCTGCGCGATCTCGTCTTCGATCACACACCGCTCCTGCAGAAGATGATCGACAAGGGCGGCATGGAGGAAACCGAGAAGACGACCTTGCAACTGCGGGAGCTGCACATGGCGACCGGCTGACGCTCCAGCCCAGGCTCGACTCGGGATCGCTAACGCCTGAAACGCCACACCCCCTCAGCGATTCACATTCACGACCAACCTGCCACGAAGCTTCCCGTTCAGCAGATCCTCGGACAGGGCCAAGGTGTCCTGCAGGGAAATCTCTCGGCTGACATCGAGCAACATGGCGCTGTCGAGTTCTTCGCTCAGGCGGCTCCAGGCCTGCACCCGCCGGTCGTAGGGTTGGGTGACGCTGTTGACGCCCAGCAGACTCACGCCTCTGAGAATGAAGGGTGCCACCGTCGTCGGAAGGTCCATGCCTTGCGCCAGACCACAGGCAGCTACCGCGCCCTCCGCTGCGGTTCCTGCGCAGACGTTGGCCAGGGTGTGGCTGCCGACGGAGTCGATGGCCGCGGCCCAGCGCTCCTTGCCCAGTGGTCGACCAGGGGCGCTGAGTTCCTCCCGATCGATGACCGACTCGGCCCCCAGTCGCTTGAGATATTCCGCTTCCTGTTGCTTGCCCGTGGCGGCGATCACCGAGTAACCGCGGTTGGCCAGCAGGGAGATGGCGAAACTACCCACCCCTCCGGTTGCCCCCGTGACCAGCACCTTGCCGCTTTGCGGCGTGACTCCATGGCGCTCCAGGGCCATCAGGCAGAGCATCGAGGTGTAGCCGGCGGTCCCTACGGACATCGCCTGGAACTCGGTCATCGCAGAGGGCAGGGGAATCAACCATTCGCCCTTCACCCTGGCCTTCTCCGCCAAGCCGCCCCAGTGGCTCTCACCCACACCCCAGCCATTGAGCAGGACTCGATCACCGGGCTGGTAGCCAGGATTCGAGCTGGTTTCGACCACGCCGGCGAAATCGATCCCCGGCACCATGGGGAACTGGCGAACGACCGGGCCACGCCCGGTGATCGCCAGCGCATCCTTGTAGTTGAGGGTGCTGTAGAGGACCCGCACCGTCACATCGCCTTCTGGCAACTGCTCTTCGGCCAGTTCGGTGATACCGACGCGTGGCGCTTCGTCTTGCTTCTCGATGAGTAGGGCTTTGAACATGGGGCCTCCTGTTTAGACCGGTCGTCTATAAATGAACCAAAAGGAATCACCGTGTGATTCCGGCAAGGTAGCTCGCAATGAATATGTCCAGTGGCAAGACATCCTGCGCCAGTCGCGCGCGGAGCACCGCGCCCTCCCAGCCAATCCAGAAGAACGCCGCTTGGGCGTCACAGTCAATGTCGGCCCGAAGCGTTCCGTCCCTGACCGCCTCCGCCAGGCACAGCGCCAGGCGTCCTTGCCAATCCAGCAAGACCGCCTCCAACTGCTGGCGAAAGCTCTCGGGAAGCACCAGAACCTCTTGACCGAGATTGCCCACGAGGCAACCCCGGCGGAAGTCATACTTCGTCATGCCCGCCTTGGCGTCCTGCACGAAGTTCCACACTCGCTCCAGCGGTGGGACGTCCCTGGCCAGGAACCAATGGTCCAGCTTCCTGGCGAAATACGCGGCGTAGCCTTTCAGGACCTCTTGGCCAAAGGCTTCCTTGCTCGCGAAGTAGTGATAGAACGAGCCTTTGGGAACCTGGACCTGCCTGAGCACCGCCTCGATTCCCGTCGAGGAAAAGCCTTGTTCGGTGAAAATGGCCATGCCGACGCGCAGCAAGGCCTCTCGCGTATCAGGATTGGTCCGTGCGACCTTGGGCGGGCGACCACGGCGGGGAGGTGAGCTGAGGACCGTCATGGCCCCAGTATTTAGACCGACCGTCTCGAAAGTCAATGATTTCCGTCAGGCGATATGCAACAGTTGCGAACTATCCAGGGAGACCATGGCTTGGTGACTTGCCGAGCTTGATGGGCAGGCCTGGTGCCAACCGCCACTCACCGAGTCAGTCATGAAAAAACGCCTTCCCCCGTTGAATTGGCTGCGTGCCTTCGAGGTATCGGCTCGCCATCTGAACTTCACGCACGCCGCCCAGGAGCTGAACCTGACTCAGGCAGCCATCAGCCAGCAGCTCAAGGCGTTGGAGTCGCAACTAGGGGCAGTCCTGTTCAAACGGCTACCGCGCGGGTTGGAACTGACGGAACTGGGAATGGCGTATTTCCCGGTCGTCCGGGAGTCGGTCGAGCGACTGGCGGCGGCGACCGATGAAATCTTCGGCCAAGGGCACCGTAGCGTGCTGATCATCCGCAGCAGCCTGGTTTTCTTCACCAACTGGCTGGCCCTCCGGTTGCCACGCTTCAAGGCGCTGCATCCCGATATCCACCTTCGGGTAGACAGCAGCATCTGGGTAGAGGACGCCGATACCGATGCCGACCTGGAGATTCGCTATGGCCAGGGACGCTGGGCCGGACTCAAGTCGGAGCGGTTGACCTGGGACACCTTGCAGCCGGTGTGCTCCCCCGTTTTACCCACGCCGGAGAAGCCGCTGGCGAAACCCGAGGACCTGGTGCACCACGAGCTGTTGCACGTGATGGGGTACGAGGAGGGCTGGGGCTATTGGCTCAAGCGCAATGGTGCCGAACACATCGATTCGTCGCAGGGCCTACAGTTCGACACCCTGATCTCAGCGCTCGAGATGGCCGAGCTCGGACAAGGCGTCGCCCTTGCCCGTTCATCCCTGGTCCATCATCAACTGTCGTGCGGCCGGCTGATCGCTCCCCTGGGCAACACCATCGTCACGCAGGAGGCGTTCTACCTGGTGTACTCACCGCACAGCCTGGTCAATCCCAGTGCAGCCGCCTTCGCGGCCTGGATTTCGCAAGAAGCGTTGGCGTTTCGGAATGCCTTGCCCGACAGCGGAGAGGCCGTTCATCAACGATAAGCTTTTCTCAATATCCATAAAAAAAATGGCCCCCAAGGGCCATTTTTTATTGCTTTCGCCAACTGCCGTTTTTTCTGAAAGTACCGCTTAGATCGTCAGCCGATGGCACCGCTGGCAGCTGACCGATTGAGGGTATTTCTCGACAACAATAATAACCGAGCGATCGCGTGAGCCCACTCGGTTATCAGTAGGGTTAGCTCATGGGAAACGCTAAGCAATTGCCTCTCCAGGGTGTCAATGTCATCGATTTCGGTCAATACATCGCCGGTCCTGCCGTCGCGATGATCCTGGGCGATCTCGGTGCCACGGTCATCCATATCGACCCGCCAGCGGGCCCGCTCTGGGCCAGTCCGGCCAATGCCACGCTCAATCGTAACAAGCTCTGCCTGCGCCTCGACCTCAAGACCGCCGCCGGCCTGCAGCAAGCCCGAGAGCTGATCGCGAACGCCGACATCGTGGTGGAGAACTTCCGCCCCGGCGTGATGAGCGGCCTGGGTCTGGACTTCGCCGCCCTGCGTCGTGATCGCCCCGAACTGATCACGCTGTCGATCCCGGGGTTCGCCAGCAACGATGAACTGCGCCGTGAATGGCGCGCGACGGAGGCGATCATCGCCTCCGCCTCCGGCGTGTTCACGGACATGGGGCAGAACCGGGTGTTGATGGGCATCAACCCCAGCTTTTCGCCGCTGCCGCTGGCCTCCGCCTACGGCACCATGCTCGCGGTTTCCGCGGTCGTCCTGGCCTTGCAGGCCCGGGAAAAAAGCGGCCTGGGCGACGAAATCGAAGTGCCGCTGGCCGCGGCGGTGATGGAAGGACTCTCCTACAACTCCATCAAGGTCGACGGCTATCCCCTGCGCTACAAGACCCTTCGCGAGAAGGAAAGCGAGCGCCGCAAGGCCGAAAACCTGCCGATGAACCTCAGCTACGAGGACCTGCAGGAATACCTCGATCCGTTCTACCGCACCTACGAGTGCGCTGATGGACGCAAATTCTATGCGGTCTGCCCCTCCCACCGGGACCATGCCAAGCGCTGCCTGCAAGCCATGGGGCTGTACGAGGAGATGCTGGCCGCCGGTCTACCGAAGGTGGAAGATCCGTACTTGCCCATCGCTCAGTGGGAGGGCAATGCGTCCCTGGGCGTGTATCCGCTGCCGGCTGACTGGGCCGCCCGCATCTCCGCCCGCATGAAGGAAGTCTTCCTGACCAAAACGGCCGCGGAGTGGGAGGTGATCTTCGGTGAAGGCCGCTTCCCCGGCGCGCCTCATCGCTCGACCCAGGAGTGGCTGCACGACGACCATGCCAACACCGCTGGCCTGGTCATCGAGGTGGTGGACTCCCAGTATGGCGTCATGAAGCAACCTGGTCCGGTGGCCTGGTTGGAAGGTACCGCGGAATCCATGCTCACGCCGGTTTCGCGGCGCGAGGTGACGTACGACGAGGCCTTGGCCACGCTGCTCGAACGCCCGCGGCCGAAGCTCCCGACGCCCTCGCCAACAGGGGCAGGCGGCTGGCTGGAAGGGGTGAAGATCCTCGATCTCACCAATGTCATCGCCGGCCCCCACTCCACCTCGTTCCTCGGCCGCTTCGGCGCCGAGGTGATCAAGCTCGATCCGGCGGTTCCCAACTACGACCCCTGGAACACAGTGGTCTTCGGCCTGTCCTCGGCTCGCGGCAAGGAAAGCATCCTGGTCGATCTCAACCATGCCGATGGTCGCGAGGTGTTCAATCGGCTGGTGCGGGAGGTGGACGTCATCGTCATGAACGCGCCGGATCGTCAACTGGCTCCGCTGGGGCTGGACGAGGCGAGCCTGCAAGCGGTCAATCCCGGGGTGATCTTCTGCCAGCTGGATTGCTTCGGTGGTCCGCGTCGCGGCCCGCGGACCGACTATCTCGGCTACGACGATCTGATTCAGGCCACCACCGGCATCATGCTGCGCTTCGGTGGCGGCATGGCCACGCCGGAAGAACATGCCCACGTGGGGACGATCGACGTGATGTGTGGTTTCGCCGCGGCACTAGGAGTGGCGACCGCCCTGTACCGCAAGCATCGCTACGGAGAGGCCCACCGCGCGCGTACCTCGCTGGCGGCCTTGGGTAACCTGGTGCAGGTTCCCTTCTGCTACGACTACGACGGTCGCGGGCCCTTCGATGAGCCGGCAGGCCGTGAGGTGGCGGGCTACAGCGATCTGTCGCGCTTCTACCGCACCGCCGATGGGTGGATCTACCTGGATGCCCAGGAGAGCGATCTGGATAAGTTCAGCGCCATTCCGGAACTCGCGGGTGTGGCCTCGGCGGCCGATCGCAAGGCCTATCTGAGCCAGGCCATCAGCCAACTGCCCGGCCACACGCTGCAAGAATGCCTGCAGGCGGTAAATATCGCGGCGGCCGTACCGGACAATATCGACAGCCTGCGGGAACGCTACAGCCGTGATACGGATGGCCTGCCAGGGATCACCAACGGCAGCTACTCGTTCAGCGTGTACCGTGACCATCCCAGTGGCCACCGGATCACTCAACTCGACCCCTATGCCATCCGGCCTCGGGCCGCTCGTATTCGCGCCTTGCCACCCGCAGAAAAATTCGGGGCCTCGACGCGGAAAGTGCTGCAGCGCATGGGCTATCCCACTGAGCAGATCGACGCCCTGCTGGAAGAGGGTGCCATCAGCGAAAGCTGGAGTGCGGAGTACCTCCCCAGCTGAGGACAGCGCTCGGCTCGGTCCCTGGCCGAGCCTTCCCCAGCATTTCCTTTCCAAGAACGAGCCACCGAGCCTGCGAGCAGGCTCGATCAAGCCGCAAAAAGTGAGTCCATCATGACCTATTCAAGCATTCTGCCCCGCATGCTGCAGACCGGCGCTGGTGCCAGTGCGCAGATTCCCCAGATCCTCGCCAGCCTTGGCTGCCAGCGCCCCTTGATCATCACCGACCGGATGATGGTCGAGCTTGGCTACGCCGAGCGTATCCGCAACGCCCTGGCCGATGCCGGACTGCCCAGCGACATCTTTTCCGATACCGTGCCCGAACCCACCGTGGCCTCGATCCAATCCGGTGTCGCCACGGCTAGGGACGGCGGGTACGACAGCATCGTCGCACTCGGCGGCGGGAGTCCGATCGACAGCGCCAAGGCCATTGGCATCCTGGCCAAGCATGGCGGCGAGATGCGCGACTACAAATTCCCGCGCAACGTAACCGAGGCAGGGCTGCCGATCATCGCGATTCCGACGACCGCGGGCACCGGCTCGGAAGTCACTCGTTTCACGATCATCACCGATGAGACGAACGACGAAAAAATGCTTTGCGTGGGCGCGGCCTTCATGCCCGTGGCTGCGCTGGTCGATTACGAACTGACGCTGAGCCTGCCGCCGCGCGTCACCGCCGACACCGGCATCGACGCCCTGACCCATGCCATCGAAGCCTATGTCAGCAAGAAGGCCAATCTGTTCAGTGACGCCCAGGCCCTGGCGGCCATGCGCCTGATCGGGCCGAATCTGCGCCGGGTCTATCAGCAAGGAGACGACCGCGCTGCCCGCGAAGCCGTGATGTTGGGCTCGACGCTCGCAGGCATGGCCTTCTCCGCGGCGTCGGTCGCCCTGGTGCACGGCATGAGCCGGCCCATCGGTGCCTTCTTCCATGTACCCCATGGGCTTTCCAACGCCATGCTGCTGCCGGCCGTCACGGCGTTCTCCCTTCCGGCCGCCCAGGCACGGTACGCCGACTGCGCCCGTGCCATGGGCGTCGCGAGCGCGACCGACAGCGACGCTGCCGCGGTCGAGAAACTCCTCACCGAGCTCAAGGCAATCAACCAGGAGTTGAACGTCCCGACGCCTGAGCAATTCGGCATCGACCGGGAGCACTTCTTCGAAGTGATGCCGACCATGGCGCAGCAGGCCCTGGCCTCCGGCTCGCCTGGAAACAACCCGCGCGTCCCCAGCGAGGCCGAGATGATCGAGTTGTATCGCAGCCTCTGGTAACGCCCCCCCCTTTCGACACTCCCCAAAATAAGAGGAACGCTGCCATGAACACCATAGGCCATCTGATCAACGGCCAGATCGTCACTGACGCCAAAGGCACCCAGGACGTCTTCAATCCCGCGACCGGCGAAGTTGCCGCCCAGGTCGCCCTGGCCTCCGCCCAGACCCTGGAAAGCGCGCTCGCCGCTGCCGAGGCCGCCTTTCCCGCATGGCGAGAGACCCCTCCGATCAAGCGTGCCCGGGTGATGTTCCGCTTCAAGGAATTGCTGGAGCAAAACGCCGACACGATCTGCCGACTGATCGGCGAAGAGCACGGCAAGATCAGCCACGACGCGGCGGGCGAGCTGCAGCGGGGTATCGAGAACGTCGAATACGCCTGCGGTATCGCTGAACTGCTCAAGGGCGAACACAGCAAGAACGTAGGTCCGAACATCGACTCCTGGAGCGAATTCCAGCCCTTGGGCGTCGTGGCGGGCATCACGCCGTTCAACTTCCCGGTCATGGTTCCGCTGTGGATGTTCCCGATGGCGATTGCCAGCGGCAACTGCTTCATCCTCAAGCCGTCGGAGCGTGATCCCAGCCCCACCCTGTACATCGCGCAACTGCTGCAGGAAGCCGGCCTGCCCAATGGCGTGCTGAACGTCGTCAACGGGGACAAGGAAGCGGTGGATATCCTGCTGCGCGATCCACGCGTACAGGCGGTCAGCTTCGTTGGCTCCACGCCAGTTGCCGAGTACATCTATTCGACCGCCACCGCGCACGGCAAGCGCTGCCAAGCCCTCGGCGGAGCGAAGAACCATGCCATCGTGATGCCCGACGCGGACATGGACAACACCGTCAACCAGTTGCTCGGCGCTGCGTTCGGCTCCTCCGGTGAGCGCTGCATGGCCCTTTCCGTCGCCGTCGCCGTTGGCGATGCCGCGGCCGACGCCCTGGTCGAAAAAATGCAGGAGGCGATGAAGAACCTGAAGGTCGGTGCCTATACCGATAGCACCAATGACTTCGGCCCGGTCATCACCCGCCAACATCAGCAGAAGGTGATCGGCTTCATCGACAGCGCCGAAGCCCAGGGAGCGAGGATCGTGGTGGATGGCCGGAATCCGCAGGTCAAAGGCCACGAGAACGGCTTCTTCGTCGGCGGCACCCTGATCGACCAGGTGACGCCGGAGATGAGCAGCTACAAGGCGGAAATCTTCGGTCCCGTCCTGCAGGTCGTGCGCGTCAACAGCATGAAGGAGGCGATGGCGCTGATCGACGACCATGAATATGGCAACGGCACCTGCATCTTCACCCGTGATGGCGAGGCGGCGCGCTACTTCTCCGACAACATCAAGGTGGGCATGGTCGGTATCAACGTGCCGCTGCCGGTACCTGTCGCCTATCACAGCTTCGGAGGCTGGAAGCGCTCGCTGTTCGGGGATCTCCATGCCTATGGGCCTGACGCCGTGCGCTTCTACACCCGCCGCAAGACCGTGACCCAGCGCTGGCCCTCCTCCGGTCTCAGAGAAGGCGCGCAATTCTCGATGCCCACGATGAAGTGATCCAGGCAAGGGGAGGGGTAGCCCCTCCCCTTGGCGATCGCGTCAGTGACCTCGCCGGGCCCGAAAAGGGCGACGGCAGGCGTCGCCACCAGAAGCATCCGTGAACAAGACGACGCCCGCTTCAGCACCCTGAGCGGGCAGCCGCCGTATGGCTCTGCAATGGACATTGCGGCCAGGTTGCGGGCCGTGCACAGCATCGCCGGCAGCCATAAAAATTTTACGGGCTTCCTCCCATTTTTTATTGCTTCCTATCCGAATCCGTTTTCACGAAATTAGAGCAGCTTTCTCCATCCGAGGCGTCAGGGAGAGAGGCAGGGGATTCGCCAAGCGTTGCCCGATAGAACGTCGAGAAGAAGCCAAGACGCTGTTGATAAGACCCTCAAGCTCCATCAAATAGAATAATAGGGGTAAATGGTATGAGACGAGCCACCGCATTACTGTTGGCCAGTGTTTTCTGCACTACCGCTTTTGCCGAAAAGACCCTCACCGTCGTCTCCTATGGGGGCTCGCTCGCCGAGGCGCAAATACAAGCCGCGCACAAGCCCTACACCAAGGCGACCGGGGTGAAGGTGATCTCGGAGGACTACTCCGGTGGCATCGCGCCCATCAAGACGCAGGTCGATAGCAAGAACGTGACCTGGGACGTCGTCGACGCTGAACTGCTCAATGTCTACCGCGCCTGCAGCATGGGCCTTCTGGAACACATCGACCCCAAGACACTGGCGCCGGCACCGGACGGCACCCCAGCGGAAAAGGACTTCATTCCCGGGGCCCTGAGTGAGTGCGGTGTGGCCAGCTACGTGTGGTCCACCGCCGTCGCCTACAACACCAAGGCCTTTACCGGAGCCCAACCCTCGACGCTGAAGGACTTCTTCGATCTCAAGCGCTTCCCTGGCAAGCGCGCCCTGCGCAAGGCGCCACAGGTGAACCTGGAGTGGGCCCTCATGGCGGACGGCGTCCCTCGCGATCAAGTCTATGCCACGCTGGAAACCGAAGAAGGGCTGGAGCGCGCCTTCCGCAAGCTGGACACGATCAAAGACCAGGTCATTTGGTGGGAAGCCGGCGCCCAACCGCCGCAACTGCTGGCTGACGGCCAGGTCACCATGACCTCTGCCTACACCGGACGCATCGTGATCGCCAGCCGCAAGGAAAAACAACCCTTCAAGATCATCTGGGATGGTCAGGTCTACGACATGGAAGCCTGGGTGTTGCCTGCCGGCAATCCCAACAAGGCGCAGGCATTCGACTTCCTCAAGTTCGCGACGCAAAGCTCGGTGCTCGCCGACCAAGCGAACTACATCCCTTATGGACCGACCCGCTTCTCTTCCCAGAAGCTGCTCAGCCCCGAGGTTCGGGCGGACCTTCCCACCAGCCCCGAGAACTTCGCCACGGCGCTCCAGGTGGACGCCCAGTGGTGGGGCGATCACGCCGACGAGTTGAACGAGCGTTTCAACGCCTGGCTGGCCAAGTAAGCCCCTACCCGCCAGTGCTGGCCACCCCTGCGCCGGGTGGCCAGCCGCAAGCCAGGCGTCGCGGCCAGTCGTCCCACGGCGTCCTGCAACCGGGCGACGACCACAATGAAGGAAGGCAGAGCGGCTCAGCTCCCGTCCCGCGTGCTATTCAAACAAGAATCAGGGGTTCCCATGGAAAACCAAGCATTTGTCAGCTTTCGAAACGTGCAGAAGAGCTACGACGGTGAGTCGCTGGTGGTCAAGAATTTCAACCTCGACATCGAGCAGGGCGAGTTCGTCACCATGCTCGGCCCCTCGGGATCGGGCAAGACCACCTGCCTGATGATGCTGGCGGGCTTCGAGACCGTTACCCACGGCCAGATCTGCATCGATCGTCAACCCGTGAACGATATCGCTCCGCAAAAGCGCGGTATCGGCATGGTGTTCCAGAACTACGCGCTCTTTCCCCACATGACCATCGCCGAGAATCTCGCCTTTCCGCTCAAGGTTCGCAGGCTGACCAGCGCCGAGATCCAGGAGCGTGTCAACAAGGCCCTGGACATGGTGGCGTTGGGCAAGTTGGGCAACCGCATGCCCGCCCAGCTTTCCGGCGGCCAGAAACAGCGGGTGGCACTGGCGCGGGCACTGATCTTCGAGCCGCGCCTGGTGCTCATGGATGAACCGCTGGGGGCCCTGGACAAGCAACTCCGCGAACAGATGCAGTATGAAATCAAGCGCCTGTCCAAGCAGCTGGGGATCACCGTCGTCTATGTCACTCACGATCAGAGCGAGGCGCTGACCATGAGCGATCGGATCGCGGTCTTCAACGACGGGGTGGTGCAGCAGCTCGCCACACCGTCGGACCTCTACGAGAAACCGGAGACGGCCTTTGTCGCCAGCTTCATCGGAGAGAACAACCGGCTGCGGGGCGAACGGATCGACCACCAGGGCGGGCACTGTACCGTGCGGATGGGCGATCAGACGTTGACGGCCCTGGCGGTCAACGTCATCGGCCAGTCCGGCCCCACGACAATCTCGATCCGTCCCGAACGGGTCAAGCTCAACCCGGTCCAGGGCGAGTGCGTCAACCGCCTGCCGGCCCGCGTCATCGAGCGGGTGTACCACGGTGACCATCTGCGCGTACGGCTGGAGCTCGAGGGGCACGACGACTTCATCGTCAAGGTGGCGAATGCCGGGGGACAGACCTGTCCCGAGGTGGGGGAACGTCTCACCGTCGGTTGGGCGATCGAGGATTGTCGAGCCTTGGATGCCTGATGCCCTTGCTTAGCAGAATCTCTGGAGTTCCCATGAGCAGCACGCTTTCGATGACCCCGGCGCTGATCACCAGCGACGACGTGGAACAATCACACCTCAAGACCCGGCTGGCGCGTGCAGAGCGCCTCAACAAGACCCGCGCCTTGCTGCTGGTCCTGCCGTTGCTGGCCTTCATCGTGGTGTTCTTCCTGCTGCCCATCGGCAGCATGCTGGTGCGAAGCATCCAGAATCCGACGCTATCGATCTACATGCCGGAAACCAGCCGGGCGCTGGAAGGTTGGAACGGGCACGCCTTGCCCGATGAGCGAATCTTCGCCACGCTGAGCACCGAGATGCTGACGCTGGCGCGTGAGCAGCAGCTCGATAGGGTCGGCTCGGACCTGAACCGGGTGCAGAGCGGCATGAAAAGCCTGTTCAGCAAGACCGCCCGGGTGCTCAGCAAGGGCGAACAGGTGCCGGGTAACATGACCGACGTCATGATCGGGATCGATAGCCGCTGGGGCAAATTGGGCACCTGGGCCGAGCTCAAGAGCATGGCGCCGGCCTATTCCCCGGTTCACTATCTCGCGGCGCTGGACCTGCAGTACAACGACCAGGGCGAGATCGTCCAACAGCCGGAGTCGCGGCGCATCTACGTACCCGTGCTGCTGAAAACCCTGGCGATCACCGCGGGCATCACCGTGCTGTGCATGCTGCTGGGATACCCCCTCGCCTACATGCTGGCAACCCTGCCGACGAAGGCCAGCAACCTGCTCATGATCCTGGTGCTGTTGCCGTTCTGGACCTCGCTGCTGGTCAGGACCACCGCCTGGATGGTCATTCTGCAGTCGAACGGGGTGCTCAACAGCACCCTGATGAAGCTGGGCCTGATCGCTCAGCCCCTGGACCTGATGTTCAACCTGTGGGGCACCGTCATCGCCATGACCCACATCCTGTTGCCCTTCATGGTGCTGCCGATGTACAGCGTGATGAAGAGTATCGACAGCTCCTACATCCGCGCCGCCCACTCCATGGGCGCCAGCCCCTTCCGGACGTTCCTGCAGATCTATTTCCCCCTTTCGCTCCCGGGACTGAGCGCTGGCGGCATCCTGGTGTTCATCCTCGCCATCGGCTACTACATCACGCCGGCCCTGGTGGGCGGACGTACCGGACAGGTGATCAGCAATTTCATCGCCTATCACATGCAGACCTCTCTCAACTGGGGCCTGGCCGCAGCGCTCGGCAGCCTGCTGTTGCTGATCGTTCTGGCCCTGTACTGGCTGTACGACCGGGTGGTCGGTATCAGCAACATGAAGCTGGGGTAATCGATATGAGCCTGCCAAGCTACACCGGTCCGATGGGACGCCTCTGGTTCTACGGCGTGCGTGTCTTCGCCTCGCTGGTACTGTTGTTCCTGGTTCTGCCCGTGCTGGTGGTCATGCCACTATCGTTCAACGTCGAGCCGTACTTCAGCTTCACCAGCGGGATGTTGCATCTCGACCCAGCCGCCTTCTCCCTGCGCTGGTACCGCGAACTGCTCGACGATCCGCTGTGGTTGCTGTCCTTCAAGAACAGCCTGTTCATCGCCACCTGCGCGACGCTGATCGCCACGGTCCTGGGCACCCTGGCCGCGATGGGGCTGAGTCGGGCGACGCTCCCCTGCAAGGCACTGCTCATGGGAACCCTGATCTCGCCCATGATCGTTCCCGTGATCATCTCGTCGGCGGGGATGTACTTCTTCTACAGCACCTTGGGCATCTCGCAGGATTACCTGGGCATCATCCTGGCACACGCCGTGCTCGGCACCCCCTTCGTCATCATCACGGTGACCGCGACCCTCGTGGGATTCGATCACTCGCTGACGAGGGCAGCCGCGAGTCTGGGCGCCGCGCCCTGGTACGTCTTCTTCAAGGTGACGCTGCCCATCATCCGACCAGGCATCATTTCCGGCGCCCTGTTCGCGATGGTGACGTCGTTCGACGAGGCGGTGGTCGTGCAATTCCTCGGCGGCGTCGAACAGCGCACGATTCCGCGGCAGATGTGGTCCGGGATGCGCGAACAGATCAGCCCGACCATCCTTGCGGCCGCAACGCTGCTGATCTTCGGTTCCGTCATTCTGCTGATTGCCATCGAAATCCTGCGTCGACGCTCGCTGCGTCTGCGCGGGCTCAAGGAGTAGCCAGGACGCCGGCGGGGACGGATCGCGGCCAGCCTTTCACGGCATCTTGTCGTGGGAAAGGCTGGCCGGTGCGATCTACCGGTCAATCGAACGGCAAGCGCGCCTGGCGCCTTTCCAATGACGAGTGGTGCCGGCCGTCCTTGATACCGGCGCTGCTGAGTCCCTGCTGAGGAATAACGTCATCCTCCCTGGTGGCGTGATGCACCGCGCCACGCCGCCACAGTCGTGAGGTCGTCGATTTGGCACAATGACGGCCACCCGCTGCCCGGATGCCGCCATGAATTTCGATGACCTGCGCCTGTTCGTCACCACCCTGAACGAGGGCAGCTTCACTGCCGCCGCCGACAAGCTCGGGTTGTCCAAGCAGTTCGTCAGTCGGCGGACCCTGCTGCTGGAAGAGAGCCTGGGCGTGCGGTTGATCCATCGCACCACGCGGCGGCTGCAGGCGACCGAGCTGGGGGTGTTGCTCTATGAGCGAGCGGTGAAGATCCTCGAGGACGTCAACGATACCGAGGAGCTGCTGTCCAGTCGGCGGACGGTGCCCCAGGGGGTGCTGAGGGTCAGTGCGCCCATGACCTTCGGCACCCTGCACCTGAGTCCCTTGCTGCCGGATTTTCTCTCGGCCTATCCGCAGATCCGCCTGGAGCTGGATCTCAACGACCGGGCGGTGGATCTCCTGGCCGAGGGCTACGACATGTCGATCCGCATCGGCACCCTGGCCGACTCCAGCCTGATCGCCAAGCGGCTGACCGAGATGCAACTGGTGACCTGCGCCAGTCCGGACTATCTACGGCAGGCGCCGCCGCTCAAGCAGCCGGAGGATCTGGCCGAGCACAGTTGCCTGCTCTATGGCCATGGTCGCCAGGTGGAATGGCGTTTCCAGCGTGGGGGCAAGCCGCTGGTGCTGCCCATGCAGGGTCAGCTTAGGGCCAACAACGGGGAGGTGGTGCGGGACGCGGCCATCGCCGGCCAGGGGATCGCGGTGCTACCGACCTTCATCGTCGGCACGGCGCTGGCGTCAGGGGCGCTGGTGCAGGTGCTGGACGATTTCGCCCTGCCCAGCGCGGCGGTCTATGCGGTCTATCCCCAGCATCGTCAGTCGGCGCGCATCGTCCAGCTGTTCTCGGACTATCTGCGCGACCGGCTGACGGTCCGGCCGACTCACGCCACGGCGCCGCGGGTCGGTTGACGCTGGGGCCACTGCTGAAGGGTCCGCTCGGCGCCGTCGGCGGCCAGGCGTTGGCCGTCCAGACGCTGCTGCTGACGCTGGATCGAGGGCTGCAGGCTACGGTCGGCGCCATTCTCGGCCAGGGCGCGACGCGGCTCCAGGCGTTGCTGTTGGCGTTGGATCGAGGGCTGCAGGCTGCGGTCGGTGCCGTTCTCGGCCAGGGTGCGGTCGGTCTGCTGGTGTTTTTCGATCAGCGAGCCGAGGGGACGCAGGGCGCTTTCCTCAGCCTGGGCGGATTGGGCGATGGCGGTGGTGAGCAGAGTGGCGGCGAAGAGTGCGGTGAGGGTTTTCATGGCGAGTACCTTGTCGGGTGGGTGTGGACTCATTGTCCCCAGCCTGGCCCTCGCCGAGAAATCGTCTCGCGGGATAGCGATCATCGACCGCGCTGATGATCAGCCAGGACTAGCCCCGTGCCTGGCGTTGGCGCAGCAGGAACAGGCACCAGACGGCCAAGGCCGTGGCGGCCAACAGGCAGCCGGCCAGGCTCACGCCGGTCCAGCCGAAGTGCTCGTACAGCCGCGCCGACAGCAGCGAACCCAGGGAGCCGCCGAGGAAGTAGCCGGTCATGTAGCCGGCGTTGAGGCGGCTGCGGGCTTCCGGGCGCAGCCGGTAGACCACGTTCTGGTTGCTGACGTGGCTGAGCTGTACGGCCAAGTCCAGCACCAGGATGCCGACCAGCAGCGCCGCCAGCGACTGCTGGGCGAAGGCCAGCGGCAACCAGGCCAGGGTCAGGGACCCGAGGCCGATGCTGGTGGCGAGCCCCCCCTTGCCCTGGTCGGCCATGCGCCCGGCCAGGTTGGCGGCCAGGGCGCCCACCGCCCCGGCGAGACCGAACAGGCCGATGGTGCCGTCGCTGAAGCCATAGGGCTCGGCGGCGAGCAGGAAGGCTAGGGGCGTCCAGAACACCGCGAAGACAGCGAAACCCAGGAAGCCCAGCAGGGTGCGCAAGCGATGCAGGGGCTCGTCGCGCAGGAGCGCGAACACCGAGCCCAGCAGCCGCGGATAGCTCAGGCCGGCCGACTGCTGGTAGCGCGGCAGCGCCAGGCGCAGGGCCAGGGCGGTGGCCAGCATCAGGCCGGCGGCGACCGCGTAGACGGTGCGCCAGTCGCCCAGGGACGACAGCGCCCCGGCCACGGTACGGGCCAGCAGGATGCCGAGGATGAGGCCGCTCATCACCGTGCCCACCGCCCTGCCCCGCTGCTCCGGCGCGGCCAGGGTGGCGGCGAAGGGCACCAGCACCTGGGCCACCACCGAGAAGAGCCCGGTCATGGCAGTGCCCAGCAGCAGCCAGGTCAGGCTGGTGGCGGTAGCGCTCAAGGCCAGGCCGGTGGCGGCGATCACGCTCATGGTGACGATCAGCCGGCGCCGCTCCAGCAGATCCCCCAGGGGCACCAGCAGCAAGAGACCCGCGGCATAGCTGAGCTGGGCGGTGGTGACGATGCTGCCAGCCTGGGTGTAGCTGAGGTCGAAGCGCTGGGCGATGGTGTGCAGCAGCGGTTGATTGTAGTAGTTGCTGGCCACGGCGATGCCGGTGGCGACGGCCATGAGCAGGGTCAGCCAGCGGCTGAGAGGAGGCGTAGGGTTCGACATCCGCAGGGTCCGGCAAGCGAGAGGTGGGTCAGTATCGGACAACGGCGACTATCGGTTAAATGAATCGTTAAGATGACTTCGATCTCACTTAAAGATAGCGCCATGAATCTCAAGCAACTGGAATTCGCCGTCGCCCTGGCCGAGGAGCGTCACTTCACCCGCGCCGCCGAGCGCTGCCACGTGGTGCAGTCGGCGCTCAGTCATCAGATCGCCCGCCTGGAAGCCGAGCTGGGCGCCACCCTGTTCGAGCGCCTGCCGCGCCAGGTGCGCATCACGCCCGCGGGCGAGGCCCTGCTGCTCCATGCGCGCCAGGCACTGGCGGCGGTGGCGCGGTTGCAGCAGGACGTGGCGGCAGCGGTCGGCGCCATTCGCGGCACCCTGACGCTGGGCCTGATCTCCTCCGTGCCACGCCTGGATATCGTCGAGCTGCTGGCCACCTTCCATGCCCGTCATCCCCAGGTGGACATCCGGCTGCGCCAGGACAAGAGCGAGACGCTGCTGGCGGCGGTACGCGAGCGGCAACTGGATTTCGCCTTGATCGGACTGTCCCGCCAGGTGACCCTGGAGGCGGTGGCCAGCCGCCTGCTGCTCAGCGAGGAACTGGTGGCGGTGTTGCCGGCGGCGCACGCCCTGGCCGGACGCGAGCGGCTGTCGCTGCACGAACTGCTGGATCTGCCGCTGGTGGACCTGCCCGCGGGCAGCGGGGCGCGGCGGCAGACCGACGAGGCCTTCGCCGCCCTGGGCCTGCCCCATCGGGTGCGCTTCGAAACGAGCAACATGCAGCTCCTGGAGCGCTTCGTGCGGCGCGGGCTGGCGGTCGGCCTGGTGCCTCACAGTATCGCCCTGACCTTCGCCGGCCTGGCCCAGGTGCCGGTCAGCGATGCGCCGCAGCGTAACGTCCATGCCATCTGGTCGCCGCTGCCGACGCCGGCGACGCGGGAATTCCTCAAGGTCCTGGAAGAGGCCCTGGCGGACTAGCTATCAAGGTTTCCGGTGCATCGCTCCCATGGCCATTCCGGCAAAGGGGGGCTTTTACAGACGACGGCCAGCGCCTTGCTAAGCGCCAAGGCTCGTCCTCAGGAGATTTATTCATGCGGATCACGCGCATCGTGCCGAACATCGCCACCGAGCAGTTGGCTGCCGCCAAGGTCTTCTACGGCGAGCTCCTGGGGCTGACGCTGGCGATGGACCATGGCTGGATCCTGACCTTCGTCGGCGCGGGCCAGGCCAGTCCCCAGGTCAGTTTCGCGGTGGAGGGTGGCTCGGGTACGCCGGTGCCGGAGCTGTCGCTGGAAGTCGATGACCTGGACGAGGTCTTGCGTCGCTTGGAAGGCGCGGGCTACGCGCCGGAGTACGGTCCGATGACCGAGCCTTGGGGCGTACGGCGCTTCTTCGTCCGCGATCCCGGTGGGCGACTCCTGAACTTCCTGGAGCATGCCTGAGGACTGGGCGCCGCCTGATCGCGGCCATGGGCCGCTCCTACGGGCCGCCGTGGGTTGGGTTGAGCAACGCGAAGCCCAACCTTGGCACGGGGCGTACCCTCACCCCAACCCTCTCCCGAGGGGAGAGGGGGCTATCCCGGTGGACGCTCATCTCCAGGGCCGTAGCGTGGAAAACGGCGCAGCCTTTTCCACTGAGGACTTCGTGGCACGGGGCGCGCCCTCACCCCAACCCTCTCCCGAGGGGAGAGG
>Ga0157371_10001168_pt1 | contig 28185 bp, 16 predicted proteins | sample C45metaG_FD_113462 | JGI IMG/M metagenome (GOLD analysis project Ga0157371, IMG submission 113462) | Corn rhizosphere microbial communities from Kellogg Biological Station, Michigan, USA - C4-5 metaG | ecosystem: Host-associated > Plants > Roots > Rhizosphere > Soil | place: USA: Michigan... | reverse complement strand
TTTACCCATGCTTTGGTATCTTCTGCCCTATCGTCTTCCAACCAGCGGTATGGATCGGTTACTACGGTTCCAAAATAAGTGTCTTTTATATTTTCTTTTTTCGTTTCGGGGTAGGTTATTGCCATTTTTTGTTTTGTAGAGGTTTTTTGCGCCTGTGCAAAAATAGGGAACATAATGACAAGTGCTAACAGGCCGTTTTTAAATGTTCTTTTCATAGCCAAAATTATTTTACCTAAAATTTAATACTCAGATTATATTCATAAAAATAAGCAAAAAATACGCGCACAACACTGTTACTTTTCTTTATTACGATGAATACGTAACTTGGGCGCTTTAATTAGCTTTAATGAAGAACTTATCTTGCAAATCGGCCTGTGTTGGACTGGCATTAATTTTAACTTCCAGCGGTGTTTGGGCTCAGGAACAAAAAACAGACGACAGTAATAAAAATGCACCTTACCATGCATCATCTACAAAAATAAATGCTCTGGTACATACTAAATTAGATGTGAAGTTCGACTATTCCAAACGCCATCTGATTGGTAAAGAATGGCTAACGTTAAAGCCTTATGCCTATGCAACAGATTCGCTGACTCTCGATGCAAAAGGTATGGATATCAGAACTATTGCCTTAGTAAATGGCAAAAACCTGCAAACGCTAAAATACACCTACGATGAGGAGCAGTTAAAAATACAGCTGGGAAAGAAATTTTTACCGGGCGAGGCTTACACTATTTTTATTGATTATACGGCAAAGCCTGATGAATTAAAAGTAAAAGGCAGTGCTGCCATAACTGATGCAAAAGGGCTTTATTTTATTAATCCTGACAGTGCTGTTAAAGGGAAACCTGTACAAATCTGGACGCAGGGCGAAACAGAAGCATCGTCGGCATGGTTTCCAACGATAGATAAGCCAAATCAAAAAACTACGGCCGAGATCAGCATTACAGCGCCTGCTAAATATGTAACCTTATCAAACGGGAAACTGGTAAGCCAGTTAAAAAATGCCAATGGAACGCGTACAGATACCTGGAAAATGGATCTGCCGCATTCTCCGTATCTATTTATGATGGCTGTGGGCGATTTCAAAATTTATCGTGATAAATGGAATAATAAAGAAGTAAATTACTACCTGGAACCCGCCTACGCGCCTTATGCAAAACAAATTTTCGGGCTTACTCCTGAAATGATCGGTTTCTACTCTAAAACGCTTGGGATTGATTATCCCTGGAATAAATATAGCCAGATTGTGGTTCGTGATTACGTGAGTGGTGCTATGGAAAACACTACAGCCACCCTACATGGAGCTTATGTACAGCGCACCCCAAGAGAAATGCTTGATGAAAATTTTGGACAGGCAGAGAGCACTATTGCTCATGAATTGTTTCATCAATGGTTTGGAGACTATGTTACTGCCGAAAGCTGGAGCAATTTAACTGTAAATGAATCTTTTGCCAATTACAGCGAATATTTATGGGCAGAACATAAGTATGGAAAAGATGCTGCCGATGCGCACAATTATGAAGACATGAGCCAGTATTTAGGTTCAAATAAAGAGGCTTTAAAGAACCTGGTTCGTTTTCATTATGTTGATAAAGAAGAGGTTTTTGATGCAGTATCTTATCAAAAAGGCGGTCGCATTTTAAACATGATGCGTAACTATTTGGGAGATAAGGTTTTCTTTAAGGGCTTAAATATCTATCTGAAACAAAACGCCTTTAAAAATGGCGAAGCCCATCAATTGCGCTTAGCCATGGAAGAAGCCAGCGGGCAGGATATGAACTGGTTTTTTAACCAATGGTATTTTAATGCCGGCCATCCTAAAATAAGTATTGATTATGCATGGGATGAAAGCGCAAAAACACAAAAAGTAACACTTAAACAGACGCAGGCAGGTGAACCTTTTATATTACCTATGGCTATTGATGTGTATACGGGTGGCAGTAAAAAACGCTACCAGGTAACATTTAAAGATGCTGTACAGACTTTTACATTTGCAAGCTCCACCAAACCAGACCTTGTAAATGTTGACGCAGATAAGGTTTTATTAGCTGAAAAAGATGATCATAAATCATTAGCTGAGTTTGCGTTTCAATATAAACACGCCCCTTTATTTATGGACAGGCTTGAAGCTATAGAAGCTGCCGGAAAAAGTAAAAAAGATGCAGAAGGTGCAAAGGTTTTACTTTCGGCCTTGAACGATAAGTATTATTCCTTAAGAATACAGGCACTTGATTCAATTTCTTCTGATGATTCAGAACTTTTTAAAACTGCAATGCCTGCAATTCAAAAGCTTGCCAACTCAGACCCAAATACTCTTGTGCAGGCACAAGCCATCTCTATCATTGCAGGCAATAAAGATGCTGCTGATTTGGCATTGTTTAAGAAAGGACTTGAAAGTAAATCGTATGCTGTGCAGGGATCATCATTAATAGCCCTTGCTTTGCAACAACCTGAAGATGCTTTAGCTATTGCAAGAACGCTTGAGAAAGACAACAAAGGGGCACTTACCCAAGCTATTGCATTTGTTTACTCTAAATTTGGCACAGAGAAAGAACTGCCTTTTATTACCGAGAAATTTACTGCAATGTCTGCTCAGGAGCAAATAGAGCTGATTCCTGCTTATGTACATGTATTAGGTAAAACAAGCGATATTAATGATTTAAAAAAAGGTATTGAGCTTGTTAAGGGCATAGGGTTAAAATATAAAAGTTACGGGTACAATAAATATGTAACTAACTTCCTGTTGGAACTTAAAAACCAAAAACAAGCTGACCAGGCCACCACAAGCTATATTAATACTGTTATTGATGAATTAAAATAGCAGACAACCGCTTTGAATTAACACAAACATTAAATACAAACCACACAAATGACAAAGAAAACAATCTTATTTCTGGCGCTCTTAGTTAGCGTAACACTCTCGTGTAAAACAAAAAAGAAAGTCGTTCAGACAACTCCTGCCCCGGTAGAAAAACCAGCAGGCGACACTGAGCTTGACAACATTAAAAAAGACCTTCCTGAAAGTCAGGTAGAACGTACAAATGCTGGAATTAAATTTACATTTAGTTCAGAGATTTTATTCCCTACCAACTCTTCGTATTTAAATGAAGACTCAAAAAAGAGTATTGCTGATGTTGCCAAAGTTTTAAAACAAAAGGATGCGAGCCGTCAAATTCTTATTGAAGGCCATTCTGATAAAACCGGAACTGCAAAATACAATCAATGGTTATCAGAAAAACGTGCAGTATCTGTTAAAACTTATCTGGTTAGTTTGGGTATTAATGGAAACAGGATTCAAACTTCTGGATTAGGTGACACACAACCAATTGCAGATAACAAAACCAAAGAAGGACGTTTAAAAAACAGAAGAGTTGAGGTTACTTTATTAAAGTAAATAATTTAACCATACCGGCTGGTTAGTAAAGTTCTTTTTGAAGCTGAAAAAGATATTGAACTGCCTTAACCAGTCGGCTACCATACCAGGAGAACATTTCTCCATCCACTAGCATTACTTTAGCCTCAGGTATTATGGCCCTTATTTCTTCAAGGTGTTCTTCTTTGAAGGGATAAGGCTCTGAGGATAAAAATACCAGATCGGGCTTTAGTTGGGCCAGTTCATTCAATTCAATTTCCGGATACCTCTTCTTTTTAATTACATTACTAAGGCCGTTTAGCGTCAATATATTATCTATAAAGGTATTTGAGCCAGCTAACATATATGGTTTTTTCCAGATCAGGTAAGCTACTTTTTTATTGATTCGGTTTTGTACAGCCAGGGTTTGAAGATCGTTAAAGCCTGCTGTTATCAGGTGATTTAAGTAAGCAGCTTCGGGTTCTCTGTTTACCAGCCCACCTATTTGACTAATTGCTTTTTTGGCATCTTCTAAAGTATAAATATCACTCATCCATACAGGGTAATCTTCCATCAGTTCTTCAATCTGCAATTGCTCGTTCTCTTCTTTATTGCCGATGATAAGGTCAGGATTTAAATCCTTTATTAGCTGAATGTTCAATTTCTTGGTTCCACCTATTTTAGTGCGCTCTGCAAACTTTTCTATGGGATGGATACAAAATTTTGTAAGCCCAATAATTTCCTGATCAAGCCCAAGTTCAAACAACAACTCGGTTTGAGAAGGTACTAAAGAGATAATCCGTTTTGGCGGATAGTTGATTGCGATTTCTCTATTTAGCTGATCGGTAAAGCTGCGTTGCATACTGCAAAGATAAGTGCTTTGCTACTTTACTAAGTATTTATTCGTATTTCAATGCATCAATGGGATTTGCCTTTGCAGCACGGTATGCCTGCCAGCTTACGGTAACCAACGCAATCAAAACACTTGATAATCCAGTGAGAATGAAAACCACGGGGCCAATAGAAACATGGTAATCAAACTGCATCAGCCAGTTCTCCATAATCAGATACCCTATTGGCATAGCCAGCACCATAGCTATTATAACCGTTTTAACAAAGCTGACTGACAACAGGGTGATAATACCTGTAAGGCTTGCACCAAGTACTTTGCGTATACCAATCTCTTTGGTACGTTGTTCGGCGCTAAAAGCTGACAATCCAAATAAACCAAGACAGGAAACAAATATAGAAAGACCTGCAAAGAGATTAGATATGACGGATAACATCTGTTCATGCTCAAATTTCTCGGCTACCAGACTATCTACAAATTTGATCTCTACAGGAAAATCGGGGTTCAGTTCTTTTGTGATTTTGGTAATCTGATCAATGCTTTCGTGAATGTTGTGTGCGGTGTTTAGCCTCATTGTGATCACATCGCTGTTGTCTGCATTAAATACAATAGCCATAGGGTGCAATGCTCTGGTCGGCTCATCCCACAGTACATCAGCAAATATGCCAACAACAGGCCTTTGCCTGCCATTAAAAAAAACCTGCTGACCAATTGGATCTTTAAGCCCCATTCGCTTTACAGCGGTTTCATTAAGCATTAGTCCAGATGAATCTGAGGCATGGTCTTTACTAAAGTCGCGTCCGGCAATTAATCTGATGTCATTTGTTTTTAAGAAGTCATGGGTGGTCTGAATAATGTCGAATGACATTTTCTTATCTTCTATTTTCATGCCCTTCCACTCTAGTCCGCTTGTGTTCGAATTTTGAAAGGCAATGCTACCGGACGACTGCGCAACCGCAGTTACTGCGCCTGAGTTTAGCAGCCTGTTTTTGAACTGATCAAATTTGGGGTAGAGGTTTCCTTCATGAGGCATTTCGACCAGTGCATTGGTATTGTATCCCAGAGGTCTGTTTTTTAAATATTGTAACTGCTGATAAAGGATCATTGTTGCCACGATAACAACAATTGCAAAACCGAACTGGACAACAACGAGAACTTGTCTAAAGCTGAGGCTGAAGTTGTTTTTAACTGTTACAGCTTTCTTTAAAGTCTGAACGGGGTTAAAAGATGAAAGGAAAAAGGCAGGATAGCTACCAGCTATTAATCCGGTAAATGCAATCATTCCGGTTACTGCAAACCAGTTTCCCGGATTAGCATAATTGATCTGCAGTTTGGTATTCAGCAAACCATTAAATGCGGGTAGGAATAATTCAACCATGACTATTGCAAGTACCACACTAACTATAGTAAGGATAAACGATTCGAACAGGAACTGCATTACCAATGATGCCCGGCTGGCTCCTATTGTTTTTCTGATGCCCACTTCTTTAGCACGTTTCTGTGATCTGGCAGTAGAGAGATTCATGAAATTGATACAGGCTATAGCAAGAATACCTAAAGCGAGTATAATGAATATACGTACCTGTTCTATCTGGCCGCCATCGGCTATACCGTTAGTAAAGTGGCCGTACAGGTGGTATTTTTCAAGAGGATATACAAAGGGTGCTGCCTCAAGTGCTTTTGTACCTGTTTTCTGAGCAATTGTATTTTTTATCTTTTGATTGAAGATATTGGCATCAGTGCCATTCTTAAGAGTTAGGAGTGTAAAGTACGAATAATTGCCCCAATTAGGTTCTGCTGGCCATTTGTTCAGATTTTCATAGAGTTTCCAGGGGGTAAGGCATTCGAATCCATAAGTGAAGTTTGGTGGAAGATCCCTGATTACAGCAGTAACCTTCAGATTAGCCTGATTTTCAAAACGAACAGTCCTATTAAGCACATCAGCACTGCCAAATAAGCGCTTTGCTGTGGTTTCTGTAAGTACAATGGAGTTTGGATCGTCAAATGTTTTTTCGGGATTGCCACTCAAATAATCAAATTTAAATATTTGCAACAGGTCTGGATCTGCATAACGCCCATCTATCTTAAAAGAATTTTGCCCGTTAGCTACTAATCTTCTGCTGGCCCACAATACCCTACTGATGTGTTCTATCTCAGGACGTTCTTCTTTTAGCACTAATGGAAGCACATTGGAAACCTGTGGCGTGGTTCCTGTAATACTTTTATCGGCACCGTAAAAATTGGCCATGAGGTGATAAGTGTTTTCACTATTCCCAAATTGCTTGTCATAGCTCCATTGGTATTGTACATAAAGCAATAACAATAAGCTTGCTGCAAGACCAATGGCAAGCCCGCTGATATTGATCAGCGAAGCGGTCTTGTGCTTTAATAAATTCCGAAACGCTATTTTAAGATTGAGTTTGAACATCCTATGAAGCTTAATTATTCGTATTTCAATGCTTTTACGGGATTACTAATTGCAGCCTTTCTTGCTTGTATGCTAACAGTAAACACGGCTATTATTAAAGATATTATGGTAGCAAACACAAATGGGATTAGCGGCATATCAACCCGATAGGCAAAACCCTGGAGCCACTTATTCATCATGATATAAGCAACGGGCCAACTGACTAAATTTGCGAATACTATCAGTATCAGAAAAGAACGATTTAACATATTTATTATCTGCAAATTAGATGCACCTAACACTTTACGCACTGCAATTTCTTTTGTTCTTCGTTTTGAAACGAATGCTGACAAAGCAAACAAACCAAGCAAAGAAAGTAATATTGAGAAGGCACTAAAAAGTGTGATCATTTCCATGAAGCGTTTGCCTGAGCGCATCTGTGATTGAAAAGCATCCTCTGCCGAGGTGTATATCATTGCGAATTCTGGATAAAGCTTCCGCCATTCCTTCTCTATTAATCCTATCATAACCTGATAATTAACCGTATTAAAACGAACCAAAAGGTTATCGGTAGAAGTCATACCTCCAAGATGAGTAACTTTATAAATTGTAGGTAAGACAGCTTTATCAAAACCTTCATTATGATAATCTTTAATTACACCTATAACCTGAAAAGTATGTTTCTTCTTCCCATCAGGAACATCATACACGTGTCCTACAATATTTTTCCCTAATAATTTTGCAGCGGATTCATTTAAAACAACTGTGTTTACGGTATCCTGTTTATGTTCTTTTGAGAACAATCTACCACTAATCAGTTGAACACCTAAGGCCGGCAATGCCTCCATCGTAACTGTAACTGTATTCAGATCAAAACTATTCTCTTTATAAACTATCCGCTCATTAACATTAAATGCATTTCCCATTATCTGTGTTGTAGTTGCAACGTACTGAACTCCGGGTATTTTTCTTATTCTTTCAGCAAATTGATCATCATAATTGGTAGATATATTGATCAGATGAGTTCGATCAAATCCAAGATCTTTATGAGCTAAAAAGTTGGTTTGCAGTTGCATTACTCCAATAGAAACCATAAATATTATCGTAATGGTAAATTGAACTATAACCAATCCGTTCCTTAAAGCAACACCTTTAAAACCATGCTCATAATTGCCCTTTAACACAGCAATAGGATTGTAACTAGATAATACAAAAGCGGGATACAGGCCAGCCATTAAGGTCACTACAATAAAAACACATAAAAGTTGAAGTGATATGCCCGCAAGCCCCGTACTGCGCCAAAAGCTAAGCTGTGCATCAAAATGGTTACCAAAAGCAGGCAGAAGCAATTCTACCAGCGCAATGCTAATAATTAATCCAATAAAACTTTGAATGGCCGCCTCTATAAAAAATTGCCAAACAAGCTGTTCCTTGTTCGTTCCCAACACCTTTTTTACTCCAACTTCTCTGGCTCTTTGTACAGACTGAGCGATAGCAAGATTAACAAAATTAATAACAGATATCAGCAGTAAAAATATAGATAACGCCATAACCGGTTTAATTTTATCTATCCAATTTTTTGTAAAAGGGGGATTGGCATGTGCATCTTTTAAGGGAATAATTTTCAAACCCGTAACCCGAATCCTTTTAGAAGCATCAACTTTTTCTATTTCGGGATATAATGCATTTTTATAGTCTAAATAGTTACTGTTAATTGTCTTGTTTAATGTATTAATATCTATCGGCACATCTGTTAAACCGTATATTTTGCAGTAGATAGAGGTATTCAGATTTTCAGGGTCTTTTTCCCTTTCTCCGTTATGGAGTATTGCATTAAACTTAAGGCTCTCTGGAGTTGAAGGGTCTTCAACCACTCCTGTTATAGTATAAGTTATACCCGGATCGTTTTTCCAGTTCACTATCTTAATTGTTTTTCCTAAAACCTCATCATCACCAAACAACAACTTTGCGGTACTACGCTTTAGAACTACTGAATTAGGCGACTCCAATGCATTACTTCCATTACCCTGCAGAAACCGATAAGGGAATACCTTAAAGAATAAAGAATCGGCATTTAAAACTCCCTTCAACATTAAGGGGTCTGCAAGCCCTGTCTTTATAGAAACATTATCTCCCCAATCATTATCAATCTTAGTAACATATTTAAACTGAGGGATGCTTTTTTTAAGCATTGCTGCATTTCTCGAATTATTATTCTCCTGCCAATGTGGTTTATTATCAGGGGTAAAAAAATCATGAAGTTCTCTTACCTGATAAACATTATTTAGTTGAGGATCCCATTTGTCGTAATTAGTTTCATGATTAATAAATAGTAATAACAGTATAAAACCAGTAAGACCTATGGCCAGTCCACCAATATTAATTATAGTATAAATCCTGTTTTTAATGAGGCTACGAAACGCTATTTTAAGATTGAGTTTGAACATGGCTTATCAGGTATTCTTTAAACAGTTTGCTGAACAGTTATATCTTCCTTAATAACACCATCTAATAAGTGCAGGATACGACTACCATAGCCAGCATTCACTTCGGAATGGGTAACCTGAACAATGGTAATCCCCTCCTCTTCATTTAGCTTTTTAAACAATTCCATAATCTGTAATGCCTGTGCCGATTGCAGGTTACCTGTAGGCTCATCGGCCAAAATGATAGAAGGTTGAGCTACTAAAGCACGTGCAATACCTACAAGCTGTTGCTGACCTCCTGATAACTGATTGGGAAAAAGATCGCTTTTGGCAACCATATTAAACCTATCAAGAATATCAGCTACACGGCTTTTACGCTCAGAACCCGGAACTTTTTTATATAATAATGGGGCTTCAATATTTTCGGCTACTGTCATTTCATCGATTAGGTGATAAGCCTGAAACACAAAGCCAATATGGTTACGATACAGCTCAATCCGCTTACGTTCATTTAATGCAACTACATCTTCGCCCATAAATTCATATTGCCCGTAAGTAGGTTCTTCGAGCATTCCCAATATATTAAGCAAAGTAGATTTCCCGGCACCTGAAGGCCCCATTATAGAAACAAATTCGCCTTGTTTTATGCTTGTGGTTACGTGACGAAGGATGTAACTTTTTACACCTTTGTTAGCGTAATATTTCTCTATATTTTTTAATTCTATCATAAGATTGTGTATTTAAAATGTTTTAATTCTATTCGTATTTTAAGGCATCAATAGGGTTAGATTTTGCCACTTTTATTGATTGTATACTAACTGTTAAAATAGCAATCAGGAATGAGAGTGCAACGGCAATAGCAAATGGCAATATTGATATGGCAACCCTAAAGCTGTAACCAGACAGCCAGTGATTAATAATGATAAATGCCAGTGGAAACGCAATGAGATTTGCTATGGCAACGAGCTTTAAAAAGTCCCTGTTTAACAGGGTGAGGATATTTGCAGTACTTGCGCCCAGAACTTTCCGAATACTGATTTCTTTTTTTCGTTGTTCTGCCATAAACAAGGCGAGGCCTAATAAACCCAAACAGGAAATAAATATGGCAAAACCACCGAACCAGTTAGACAGCGTTCCTAAGAGTTTCTCATTTTGAAGCTTTAATTCGAAATCATCATTTACAAATCTGTGATCTACAGGGAAATTCGGATTAAACTTTTTAATGATCTCGTCTATCCTGGCAACTGAAGTACTCAGATTCTGATCAGGATTCAATCTCGCTATGATGTAATTGTAATTAGTTGTTGGATTATACATGACCAGGGGATTAACTTTTTGATAAGGAGATTCCATTACAAAATCTTTCATAACACCAACAATTGTTATCGGAGTATCATCCCACTTTATTACGGCGCCTACTGGTTGTTTCAAACCCATTATTTTAACGGCTGTCTCATTAACCAGAACATTTACGGTATCCACAAATCCGGATGAAAATTCTCTACCTGCAATAATTTTAGCACCAATTGTCTTAGTAAAATCATACCCTACCCCTCTGTAGTTAAACAAGATTAGGTCTTTCGGATTTTTACCTGGCCAGTTGAAATCAAAAGTGGCATCTCCAAATTGGTTTAAACTATGGCTAAAATAAGTTACTGAGGTAGCAGCACCAGATCTTAAAAGCTCATCCTTCACAACATCCAGTTTCTCTTTTCCTATTAAATTGCCCTGAACAGGTATTTCTATAAGGCCATTTCTGTTATAGCCTATGGGCTTGTTCTTAATAAAATTTAATTGTTGGTAAATCACGCCGGTGCAAACAATTAAGCATGCTGCAAATACGAACTGAAATACTACCAATACTTTTCTAACTGATATTGATGAGCCTCCCGTTGCATTAAAACCCTTTAGTACTTTAACCGGTTCAAATGAAGAAAGATAGAATGCCGGGTAACTCCCGGCAATAAAACCGGTAATTATGGTTAAACCTATAAGTGTACTCCAAAATTTCCAGTCTTGATAATTAATAGCTAATTGAATATTGAGCAGACTATTAAAATACGGCAGGCTTATTTCTATTAAAGTAAAAGCAATAAGCATCGCCAGAAGGGAAAGCACCATGGATTCAAGAAGAAATTGTCCGACAAGTGATTTTCTTGATGATCCAATAGCTTTGCGTACGCCAACTTCTCTTGATCGTTTCTCTGACCTGGCAGTAGAAAGGTTCATAAAATTAACACAAGCTATTAGCAAAATACAAAAAGCCAGGACAATAAAAATTCTGATCTGATCTATTTTACCCCCGGTTGATTTTCCATTTTCAAATTTATCGTACAAATGCCATTTAGATAAAGGATGTACCAATCCCTCATTTTTGGAATTTTTCAAATTACGTTTGTAAATATCTTTTATCTGACCGTTCACATTATCCAGGTATTTATTGTCTTTCAATTGCATTAAGGTGAGAAAGGAATTGCTACCCCAGTTAGCTTTTTTTACCCATAAATTTAATTTCTCATATAATGACCAAGGCATCAGGTAATCAAACTGAATGGTTGAGTTTTTCGGAACATCTTCAATTACTCCTTCTACTTTTAATGGTTCATTATTTTGAAATTTCACGATCTTATTAATTGGATCTTCATTGCCAAATAAATTTCTAGCCATTGTCTGGGTTAGTATAACTGAATTTGTCTCTTGCAATACTTTCATAGGATTACCTTTGATAAACTTATAATCCAATATTTTCAGAAATGATGGGTCTGCGTAAACGGCTGACTTTTTAAAGTTGTTTTGCTTATAGCTTAACAATTCATTGGTGGGGTACGAAGAATGTGATGCATAGGTTATTCCTGGAATTTTCTCTCTTATTTCTCCGGCCATCTGACGCGGTGTATACCCATAACTAACTATATCAGTACTACTTACAGAATTAAGATATATTACATAAGTTTTATCATAATTTTTAAACTGTTTGTCATAGCTCCATTCATATGCCACATAAAGTAACAGAACCATGCAGCTGGCCAAACCAATTGCTAAGCCACCTGCATTAATTGAGGTATATCCCTTGTTTTTCCAAAGGTTACGGAGTGCTATTTTTAAGTTTAATCTGAACATAGCGGTGGTATTTAATTCTATTCGTATTTTAAGGCATCAATTGGATTGGTATGTGCAGCTCTGTACGACCTCAAGCTCACTGTAATCAAGGTAATTAATATCGAAATACACATTGCCAGTACAAAAGGCCAGATGCTTAGTGGTATGCGGTATGCAAACCCATCGAGCCATTTAGAAGCAAATATGTAGGCAACCGGCCAGGCAATAAGATTGGCAATAAGAACCATCCATAAAAAAGAACTGTTCAGCATTTTAATCAACTCAATTGTTGATGCTCCAAGAACTTTCCTGATGGCAATTTCTTTTGTTCTTTGAGTAGCTATAAAAGAAATTAATCCAAACAATCCGATAAATGAAATAAAGATCACTACTCCGGCAAAAAGTTTAAACAGTACCCCCATTACACGTTCTGTTTCATAGAATGAGCTGATTTGATTATCCATAAAATCGGCTTTATAAACATATTCAGGAAGTGTATTATTCCACTCTTTTTCTATTGCCTTCATAGCAGGTAACATTTCTCTGGGATCTAGCTTTATTGCAATAGTATTGTATGCCCAGATAACTGAAAAAATTGCTGTGGGTTCAATTTTATCATGAAGGGAGAAGTTATTAAAGTCTTTAACCACCCCAACTACAGGCGCCTGATGCCCCTGCGTCCTGATATATTTACCAAGAATATCATTTGGATTAGTGATATTCAGTTTCTTTAGTAATGTTTCATTAACAACAAATTCTTTAATGGTATCACTTTTCGACAATGCCCTGCCTGCAATAAGTTTTAACGAGAAAGTTTTAGTATAATCTTCATCTGCCGCCTTAACATTCAATTGAAAATTCTCATCTTTAGTACTGTTATACTTAAAACTTGAAGTATTATTGTTTCCTGATGATGGGGCTGCACTGCAATAACTTACACTCTTTACCCCTGCAATTTTTGATATTTTATCTTTTAACAATCCAAATTTAAGCTGACTTAAACTGTCTGAAGGCACATCAACCAGGGCAATTGCATTAGTATCAAATCCCAAAGATTGATTTCTCATAAACTGCATCTGATTTACCACCACCAACGTACCAATAATTAATACAGCTGTTATTGCAAACTGTATAACTACCAATGCTTTTCTTAGCCCTAAAGCACCTACATTGGCTGCACTTATTTTATTTTTTATTGCAAGGGCCGGGCTAAAACCTGATATGATCATTGCCGGATAAAAACCTGCTAGGAAACTCACAATTAAAATAAGGGCAATCATAAAAATGAATATTACGGGATGGCCAAACAAGCTAAAATTAATCTCCCCGCTAAACAGATTTCTCATGCCAGGCAAAGCCAATTCTGTTAAAACACATGCAATTAATAAAGCTATTGTTGTTATCAGGGTTGTTTCACTTAAAAATTGCCATATCAGCTGTTTCCGTAAACTACCCATCACTTTTCGAATACCTACTTCTTTAGATCTGCTAATTGCCTGGGCCGTTGCCAGATTAATAAAATTAATACAGGCAGTTAGCAATAAGAATACGCCTATAACAATTAAACCAATTATTTGCCCCTTTGGCATTATCTTGTAAGCAAAATTACTGTAAACCTCGTTATAGTGTATTTCTGTTAATGGCTGAAAAACATGATGTTCTTTTCCAATATTGGTTTTATCATAATATTTTGCAATAAACTTTTGCATTGGTGCTTCCAGACTGGCAACATCTACACCTTTTTTTAGCAACACATAGCATTCGGAGCTGGAACTAACCGATTCCCAGCTGGTAAGGCTTTCATTTTTATAAGTTAAGTACGATACTACAACCTCAACCGGGAAGCTGCTGTTATCAGGGAAGTCTTCAATTACACCAGTTACCTTAAAATCTGTTTTATTATCAAAATTTATGCTTTTACCAACGGCATTTTTCCATTCTCCAAAATATTTGTCAGCGAGTTTACGTGAAAGCACAACTGTATTAGGTGCAGACAATGCCTGATAAGGCTCTCCATCTAGCCAGTTAACTTTAATGATATCAAAAAATTGAGGTTCAGTATAATAAATACGTGATGTTTCTTTGATCTCAGGTTTGCTTCCGGTTGATTTTACCTTGATAATGCCCGAAGCCTCCTGTATAGCAGCAACCTTTTCCATTTGGTGAAAATCATTACGTACAGCAGCTGCAAGTGGCCTGGGCACACCTTTACTATAGAATTCTCCTTCAGGGTAAGTCCATGATGATACCACTCTATATATCCTGTCCTCATTTTCGTAGCCTTTATCAAAACTTGTCTGATATCTTAAAAAAATAAAAATAAGCAGACATGCAGCCAATCCAATAGCCAATCCGGCTATGTTTATGAAAGTATAGCCTTTGTATTTCCAGAGATTCCGGAGGGCGATTTTTAAGTTCAGTCTAAACATATTGTTATGATTTTATTTCGGGTTGCCAATCGTATGCCAAATAAAAAAAACCTATTATAAAACTAAAAATCAAATAATTACAGTATAAAAACAGATGTTAAATGTTCATTATCGAACAGGCTTCGTACAATAATGAACACCCTTAATTATTCGTATTTCAATGCATCAACAGGATTGGCTTTTGCTACTTTTACCGATTGTATGCTTACAGTTAAAACTGCAATTAAAATAGAGATGCAAGCAGCCAAAGCAAATGGTAAAAAAGATATGGCAATACGATATTCGAAAGCAGAAAGCCATTTATTAATAATGATATAAGCTACCGGAAAAGCAATTAAATTTGCGATGATAACGAGTTTTATAAAATCTCTATTTAGTAAGGTGAGGATATTTCCTGTACTTGCCCCCAAAACTTTACGGATACTGATTTCTTTTTTGCGTTGCTCGGCCATAAACAATGCTAATCCAAGCAAGCCTAAACAAGAAATAAAGATGGCAAAACCGCCAAACCAGTTTGATAAAGTACCTAAAAGCTTTTCATTTTGAAATTTTAGTTCAAATGATTCATCAACAAATTTTCGTTTTACAGGATAATTGGGTTCAATTCCTTTAACCAATTCATCAATTTTGTTTAATGATGATCCAATATTTTGATTAGGATTTAAACGAGCAATAATAACTGCCGACCCTTCCAAATAACTTGGGTAAAATATCATTGGAGCAACCTTTTGGTAAGCACTTTCTACTACAAAATCTTTTACAACACCAACATTTGTAACTTTAGTATCTCCAAATGATAATATGGCCCCCAAAGGATTTTTAAGTCTCATCATTTTTACCGCAGCCTCATTTAACATTACACTTGTACTATCATTTCTGTTGATTGATGAAAACTCCCGCCCCGCAACTAGCTCCGTTCCTATAGTTTTAATAAAATCACTACCGATCGCTCTGTTATTAAATAAAATGGATTCACCTGGACTTTTGCCCTCCCATGATACATTAGTGGTATTATTACCATTCTCAGTAATGTCTCGACTAAAAAAAGTAACCTGTGATGCTGCACCGGATTTTAAAAGTTGAGTTTTTAGCAACTCCAACTTATTGTTTTCAGCCATTTTACCTTGCACTGAAATTTGAATAAGGTTAGACCTATCATAACCAATTGGTTTATTTTTCACATACCTAAGCTGTTGATAAATTATTGTAGTGCAAATAATCAGGCAAGCTGCAAAACCAAATTGAACAACTACCAGGACTTTCCGGATAGAAACAGAGGAGTCTGTTTTGATTTTAGAACCTTTTAACACTTTAATTGGTTCAAATGAGGACAAATATAGTGCGGGATAACTTCCTGCTATAAACCCTGTAAAAATCATTAAAGCAAAAAGTGTAAGCCAAAAATTAGCATTATGGTAATCGATTTGCAATTGAAGATTTAATAAGTTATTAAAGTATGGCAAACTAACCTCGACCAGAATAAAAGCCAAAACTGCCGAAAGAAAGGTTACAAATAACGATTCTAATAAAAATTGGGCAATTAACGATTTACGAGTTGAGCCAATTGCCTTACGGATACCAACTTCTTTTGCCCTGCGCTCAGAACGGGCAGTAGATAAATTCATGAAGTTTACACAGGCAATCAACAAAATACAAAAGGCAAGCATTAAGAATATCCTAAGTTGCTCTATCTTACCTCCAACAGACTTTCCATTTTCAAAATCATTGTACAAATTCCATTTAGTTAATGGGTGTAATAATGCCTCCGCATTATTACCTTTTTGATTTCGTTTATAAATACCTTTCATCAAGGCATTTGATTCAGAAAAAAACTTATTATCGGTTAATTGAACAAGTGTTAAACACATATTACTTCCCCAATTAGCTTCTTTCGCCCACGGCTCCCTTTTTACAAACAAGGCCCAGGGCATTATACACTCAAAAGTAATGCTACTATTGGCCGGCACATCTTCAATTATAGCCTCTACTTTTAATACATCTTGATTTTCAAGCTTTAATGTTTTGTTTATCGGATCATCATTACCAAATAACTTTTTAGCAAAAGATTTTGTAAGAATAATTGTATTAACACCTTTCAATACTTCATCGGGATTCCCTTTGATAAATTTATAGTCTAAAATTTTGACAAATGAAGGATCTGCAAAAACCGCTCTGCTGTTTAGCCTATTATCTCCAACGCTAATTAGTTTCCCGTTTGGATAAGTAGAATGCGAGGCATATTTAACTCCTGGAATTTTTGCAGCAATCTCCTGAGCCATAACATTAGGTGTCCAGGCCCAGCTAAAAACTTTACCGTTTGCAGCTGCATTTTGATAAACTACATACGTTTTATCGTGATTGGTAAACTGCTTATCATACCCCCATTCATAAGCAACATAAAGCAATAGAATCATGCAACTTGCCAATCCTATTCCCAAGCCACCAATATTTATAAGTGTAAAGCCCTTGTTTTTCCAAAGGTTTCTTAATGCAATTTTTAAATTCAGTTTAAACATATTGTAGCTGGTTTAGGTTATTCATATTTTAAAGCATCAACAGGGTTAGCTTTTGCAGCTTTATAGGCCTGAAAGCTTACAGTTAAAAAGGCAATTGCAGTTGTACCAAATACTGCTGCTACAATAACCCACCAGGAAATTGAAGTGCGGAATTCAAAATGCCCAAGCCATTTTTTCATTAAATAACAGGCTACAGGTACACCAATTATAACCGCTGCCAAAATCATCTTCATAAACGATACTGAGAGTAATTGCATAATACTGGCTACCGATGCACCCAGAACCTTTCGCACACCAAATTCCTTGGTACGCTGCTCTGCACTATATGCTGCCAGACCAAATAAGCCTAGGCAGGATATAAATATGGCCAGTCCACCAAATAAGTTTGATAAAATACCCAGTACTTTTTCTCCTTGCAGCTTAGTAGCATACAAATCATTAACAAACTTCAAATCAACAGGATAAGCTGGATTTATTTGCTTGGTTACCTGTGCTATTAATTCAACATTTTTAGATAAGCTGTTGTTAGGATTAAGGCGCATGGTGATCTGACCACCCCAACCCTGACTAAAAGCTACTACCATAGGTCGGTCTGTATAGTATGGAGAACCCCAAATAAAATCTTTAAATACTCCAACAACAGTAAAATCATTTCCATGGTATTTTACAGGTGTCCCGATTGGATTTTTAAGCCCCATCAATTTCACAGCCGTACTACTCAGCATTAATGCTGCAGTATCTGATGCAAATGATTTGGAAAAATCACGCCCGGAAACCATTTGTATTCCGTTTGTTTTGGTAAAATCATAGGTAGTAGCAATCTGATTAAAAATTACATCTTTATCAGCTTTGGTCATTCCAGGCCATTCGAAATTCCAAAAACTAGAACCGCTATTGGATAAGCTTCCTGATGATTGACATAAAGACGTAACTGCACCAGATTTTAATAGTTCAGTCTTAAAAAGATCAAACTTCTTTCCCAATTCACCTTCCTGTGGCATCTCGGCCAAAAGATTTAGATCATAGCCTACAGGCCTGTCTTTTATAAATTGAACCTGTTTATAAATAACAAGGGTGGCAATAATCAGGATAATTGCGAAACTAAACTGACCAATAACCAATATCTGTCTTAAACTAACGGGGATAACTTTTGTTCTTGTAATTTTTCTTTTAAGTGTCTGTATAGGATTAAAAGCAGAAAGATATAATGCAGGATAACTTCCAGACAACAATCCCGTTAATAGGATCACACTTAAAATACCTATCCAATAACCGCTACTATAATAATCAATACTAAGTTCAATATTAAGCAGATTATTAAATGTTGGCAGCAGAATTTCGACCAATACAATAGCAATCAATACACTAATAATAGTTAGCAGAACAGATTCTGTTAAGAATTGAGAAATTAATGAGGCCCTGCTCGCTCCTATTGTTTTTTTTATCCCCACTTCTTTTGCTCTTCTTTCTGACTTAGCAGTTGCCATGTTCATAAAGTTGATACAGGCAATCAGTAAGATACCGAAAGCTAATGCGATAAACAGGTAAAGGCGTTCAATATCACCACCTACACTTTTCCCGTTCACAAATTTTCCGAACAAGTGCCTGTCGGATAACTTAAATATAAAAGACTCATCCGTTGCATCTATACTGTTCTTTTTTATTATTCCCTTCATTTTTGAATTTATTAAAGGAATATTTGCCTGCTCATTTACAGAAACTACTGTTTGCCAGTTGTAATTGCCCCAATCGGGTCTTTTTACCCAATCAGAAAGTGTTTCAAACAAAGACCACGGCATCAAAAAATCAAATGTAACTGATCTATTCACCGGCAAATCTTTAATAATCCCCGTAACCTTTAAATCTACTTCGTTGTTATAACGTATTGATTTGTTTAGTGCATCGCCGTCCTTAAACAGTAGTTTTGCCATCCGCTCCGTTAAAACAACAGATTTAGGTGTATTTAAAGCAGTTACTGGATTACCTGCTATAAAATCGTATTTAAATATTTTAAGAATATCCGGATCAGCGTATTTAGATTCTTTTTTAAAGCTGCTCTCCCCATTTGCTATTAGCTGTTGTCCATTATTACTAATACGGCTAATTGCTTCAACATCAGGAATTTCTTGTTTTATTACCTGTGCTATTGCATTACTTGTAAGATCTACTGTTCCTTTTATGTTACCCTTTGCATCTACAAAATTGGTCATTACCTGATAAACCTTCTCAGAGCCCTTAAATTGTTTATCAAACCCCCACTCATACGATACATATAGTAGTAATAAGAGACACGAGGCAAGGCCTATAGCTAAACCAACAACATTAATTACTGATGAAGTTTTATGCTTCCACAGGTTTCTTAAAGCTATTTTCAGATTGAGTTTGAACATGGTATATTATTTAAGGTTATTCATATTTTAATGCGGCAGCAGGGTTTGTTTTCACTGCTTTTCTGGCTTGAATACTTACTGTAAGTACAGTAATAATGGTAGATATAGCCGCAGCTGTAATAAAAGGAATCAGTGGCATTTCTATACGATAAGCGAAAGTATCCAGCCATTTTCTTGCTAACAAATAGGCTGCTGGCCATGCAATTAAATTGGCTACAAGTACAATCCAAACGAAATAAGAATTAAGCAGCCTGTAAACATCAAAATCTGTAGCGCCTAATATCTTTCTAATAGAAATTTCTTTAACCCTATTGGCTATTGTAAATGCCGAAAATGCAAAAAGACCAAGTAGCGCAATAAAAATGGTTAGTGTAGCAGCAAAAAGGAATACCGATTGTAATTGTTCTTGTTTTTTAAATAATCGTCCATAAAGTTCGTTTACAAACTCATAGCGAAAATCATCACCATCTGTTTTATTGATATCAGGCCATTGTTTCTTTAATGCAGCAATAACAAAAGACATTCTGCTTTGATCAACATTAATCAGGATCTTATCTTTACTAAAGCTGCAAGGATTTTTTACGGTATATATAGTTGGATCTACAGCACGTTCAAATCCCTGAGATTTAAAATCTTTAATTACACCTACAATTTTATAATCCATACCGCAACCGCGTATTGTTTTTCCAATAGGATTAACAAGGCCATAACGTGCCACTGCAGTTTCATTTATTATAGCCCCATTCTCTTCATCAGATTTAAATTCTTTTGAAAAGAACCGCCCCTCTTTTAGTTCTATACCAAGGGTTTCAAAATAATTGTAGTCTGTAAAAATAAAATCAATTGTTGCCTCTTTTCCATCTACTTTATAAGTATTGGTTCCAGGCTTACTTCCATCTGGCAGGTTTGATGAGATGGTGACATTATTTACCCCAGGTATTTTAGCTATCTTTTCCCGAAGGGGCTCAAACGATGCGGGTTCCCTAAACAACACAATGTTTTTTATATATAGAACCTGATCAGGCTTAAAACCAGTATCCTCTGCACGCATGTACTTAAGCTGACTGCTTACTACCAGAAGCCCTACTATAAATATAATGGCAATGCCAAATTGACCTATCAATAGAAAATTTCTTAGCCAAAGTGTTTTATAACTTGTTTGAAAATTTCCTTTTAATACCTGTACTGGTTTGTATCCTGATAAAACCATTGCCGGATAAATCCCGGAAATTAGGGTAACTACAACCAGAATAAGAGGCAATTGCCATGCTAAAGAGCTAACCCCTTTCCATATACTAAGCGGGGTACTAAAAATACTATTAAATAAAGGCAGCATAACCTCTGCTAATGCCAATGCCAGTACCAAGGCTATAAAACATTGCATAAAAATTTCTGCAATGAACTGAATGGTTAAATTTAACCGGTATGCACCCATTACTTTTTTTATACCAACCTCTTTTGCTCTTTTTGTAGCCAGTACAATACTTAGGTTAGTAAAGTTAATGCAGGCAATAATCAAGATCAGAATGCTAAGACCTAATAAGGCCATTACAACTTTATAATTAGTATCGTTTCCTGCTATTGGTTTTAAATGCAGGTTCTTAAGTGCGTCTAAAAAAATAACTGAACGCCCGGCAATTCTCCTGTCATTGGCTGGAACTCCAGATTTTATTAATTCTTTTTTATAAAGCTGATCTATTTTCTTTTCGAGCACTAAAATATCTGTGCCTTGTTTAACCTGTATGTAAGTATTGTGGTTATTGGTTCCATAGTCCTGATCATTAAAGGCTATATCCCTTCCAATGGCTACAATATCAAACTTTAAGTTAGAGTGCTGATCAATGCGATCAATGGTTCCACGCACAACTTCCTGTTGAGCCGCCGCTTTTGGCCCAAGCATTATAAACTGAGGAAATGTAGTTTTTGGATTTGGAAAGAGTTGTTTTCTGAATAGCTCAGGAATATACATATTCAACTTTAAATCCTTCTCCTCATCAGGCCCGTTTGTTGGCACAATATTGAACATTTTAGCAGTTTCCTGATCTAATTGAAGGGCTTTTGTGGTATAAACCCGCCCATGATCAGTAGTCATTGGAAACTCAAATGGAATACTTTTCGTTCTTCCGACCGCCTCAACTTCCGGGAAGTGATCCTTAATCGCCTTTGCCAGTGGTGCAGGTGTATATTCAGTTTTAAAGTCGGGCAAGCTCCTTCCTACCTGATAAATCCGGTCGTAATTAGGCACATCTTTATCGTAACTGGTTTCATAGCTTACGTATAAAATCACTACTATAAATGCCGCCAGAGCGATCGAAAGTCCACCGACATTAATTGCTGTATATCCTTTGTTTTTCCAAAGGTTCCGCAGTGCTATTTTAAGATTCAGTTTAAACATAGTAGCTTAAGTTTTTAGAGTGATCAGATCAGCTCTTCCGTGCGCCCCTTATTTATTTTTTCAGAAATCACGTGTCCATCTTTAAGGTTGATGATCCTGTTAGAAAAACTCGCATCATGTGAAGAGTGAGTTACCATTACAATGGTAGTCCCTGCTTCATTTAATTCGCACAATAATTCCATAACTTCATTACCATGAGAGCTGTCCAAATTACCTGTAGGCTCATCGGCTAATACCAGTTTTGGTTTGGTAACCAAAGCTCTGGCGACAGCAACACGCTGCTGCTGACCTCCAGAGAGTTGTTGTGGAAAATGCCCGCTTCGGTTTACAATATTCATGCGTTCAATAATCTCATTAACAAGGCGCTTACGCTCCCCTGCGGCAACTTTATTATAGATCAGCGGAAGTTCAATGTTTTCGAAAACAGTCAGTTCATCAATCAGGTTAAAATTCTGGAATACGAATCCCATATTCCTTTTTCTGAAGTTAGAACGTTCTCTATCGTTCAGTTTCAAAAGCTCAGTATCAATAAATTTATAGCTACCACTTTCGGGCTTATCCAGTAAACCCATTACATTTAATAAGGTAGATTTACCACAACCCGAAGGCCCCATTATAGAAACAAATTCACCTTCTTTAACTTGCAGATTAATACCGTTTAAGGCTGTTGTCTCTATTTCTTCAGTTTTATAAACTTTTTCCAGATTCTCAATTTTTATCATGGTTATATTTTTATCGTGTTATCTATTTTATGGTTTTTACTTTTAATTATGAGAAGGTTTCTCTTTTCCTCGCACAGACCAGAGAAAACCTTTCTCATTCAATTAAACTAAAACTAAACTAATTTCTACTTACTAACTTCAATTATATCATACTGATTGAACTGATCATAAGATGAAGTAATTACCTCCTCATTCTTTTGCAGCCCTTCTAATACCTCATAATACAGGTGATTTTTACGCCCAATCTTTATATTTCTCTTTGTTGCTTTTCCGTCTTTAATCACAAATGCCCATGAACCACCAGTGCTTTGGAAAAATTGCCCCTGGGCAAGCAACAGCGACTTGCTATTATCTGACAAGGTTAGTTTTACCTGTAACGACAAGCCTCTTCTTAATCCCTCTGGCGATGCACCATCAAATGTTAACTCTATCTGGAACTGACCGGCCGTTACCTCCGGGATTACTTTTTTAACCGTTAAACGGTATGTTTTGCCGTTGAACTCGCAATTTGCAGATTGCCCTTCTTTTACTCTGTTAATATAATATTCATCAACACCCGCTTGTAATTTATAGCCTTGTAACACATCTATTTTTCCGAGCATTTCATTTGCATTGTATGACTTACCTATTACCGGGTCATAAGATGATAAACGGCCGGCAACCGGTGCTTTAATAGTCATATTTTCTATATTCTGTCTAATCGTTTCCAAACTTTCGTTCATTCTGCCTATAGAAAAATCTATTTGTTTCAATTGCAATATTCGGCTCTGGTTCTCTTGTTTTACAGCCTCTCTTAGTATTTTTTTACGTCCCTGATAATATTCGTAATCCTGACTTGATATATTAAATTCCTGCAAGGTGATCACCTTTTTTGAAAACAATACACTATCTATTTTATACTTACGGCTTGCTGTTCTTAAACTGTTCTCAATTTCCATCATATCCTGGCTCATTACCCGTTGGTTCTGTTCCAGATCAAGTCTAAGCTTACGCAACTGATTAATCTGTTCAATTATACTGGTTTCACTAGAGGTGTAATTTGACAATGCATTAGGATTGGTTATTCTTAAAAGAGGTGTTCCCTTTACCACACTGGCACCATTTTCAGTAAAAATCTCAGCCACAGTACCTCCCTCCGGGGAGCTGACAATTACAGAAGTTAAAGGAACAACACTGGTATTTAATAAAACCACATCCTCAAAATCTCCATAAAGCACTTTGTTGATGGTGATTTTATCAGGATCGGCTTTATAAACTTTATTTAATGATAAACTGTAACCATATGCAACAAGACCCACAAAAATTACCCCTCCTACCAACATAAGAATGGTTTTTTTATTGAATCTCTTTTTCTCTATTTTCTTATCCATTTTGTTTTTTACGCTTAACACTTACTGCTAAGCCAAGTATATGCCAACAAGCAAAATAACTTTTATACATCTGTATATCAATAAATTAAATAAATTACAAAACAAAACATGTTCATAATCGGACACTCAATGTACATCATCGAACACTTTTACTACTTTTGGTTAACAAACCTTTTATTACAATGATAGATGCAACCGTTTTAGTCATTGATGATGATGATGATATCCTTTTAAGTGCAAGATTATTTTTAAAGCAGCATTTTAATCAGGTAATCACTTGTAAATCACCTAAAGAAATTAATGTATTACTTAGCCGTAATGAAGTTGATATTATTCTGCTCGACATGAATTACCAAAAAGGAGCAAGTGATGGTCGAGAAGGAATTTACTGGCTTGAACATATCCTTTCTATAGATAAAGACTATGTAGTAATATTAATGACAGCCTATGGCAATGTCGAACTCGCTGTACAAGCTATAAAAAAAGGTGCTACAGACTTCATTTTAAAGCCTTGGGAAAATGAAAAGCTGTTTGCTACTTTATCTGCCGCATCCAGATTAAGGCAGTCTAACAAAAAGGTAAAGAAGCTGGAAAGGATTCATTCCTCATTGCAAAAGGACATTAACCGTCAGTTTGAAAACATAGTAGGAAATTCTGAGCCCATAAAACATCTGCAAAACACATTGGTAAAAGTGGCACCTACAGATGCCAATGTTTTGATTCTGGGAGAGAATGGTACGGGTAAACAAGTGTTTGCTTATGAATTGCACAAACTTTCGCACAGAAAAAACCAGATCTTTATGCATGTAGATCTTGGTTCTTTAAATGAGAACCTATTCGAAAGCGAACTATTTGGCTATGCCAAAGGTGCTTTTACAGATGCAAAGGATGACAAGCCAGGAAGATTTGAAATGGCCGAAGGTGGAACAATATTTCTGGATGAGATAGGCAACCTATCATTACCATTACAGGCAAAGCTGTTAAGCGTAATTCAGAACCGCACAGTGAATCGTTTGGGTGAGAGCAAAGAACGTAAAATTAATGTGCGCCTTATTACGGCAACAAATATGCCGCTTAACGAGATGGTTTCAAAAGGTACATTCCGTCAGGATTTGCTTTTTAGAATAAATACGGTAGAGTTACTTTTACCGGGATTGGCTCAGCGTGGAGAAGACATTCTGTTACTAGCCAACCACTTCCTCAATACTTTTAGTACAAAATACCATAAAAGCATTCTTGATTTTGAAGCCAAGGCCGAAAGTATGTTACTAAACTACCACTGGCCAGGTAATGTTCGCGAATTACAACATGTAATAGAGCGAGCAGTAATTATGTCTGATAGCCTTAAAATTGGGGTAAACGACTTGCAACTTAGTCCACAGAAGTTTGGTGGCACTGCACCAATCCAATCGGACATGGCGTTGGAAGAAATGGAAAAACTTATGGTGCAAAAGGCAATAGATAAGCATAAGGGGAACATATCCAGAGCCGCTGCCGATCTTGGACTAACGCGTGCAGCACTTTACAGACGTATAGAAAAATTTGATTTATAATGTTTTATAACCGCTTTACCTTTCGTTTAATAAGTCGCCTGGTGGTTATTAATGCCTTGGCTGTTCTGTTATTTTATTTAATCAAAAAAACTGAATTATGGTTTACAATAATTGGTTTAGGCATTATTCTGATTGGTACAATGCTGAGCCTTTACTATTACATTAACCAGATCAGGGACGACATCAACAGGTTTATTCTGGCTGTAAAAACACGCGACAATACTTTAAACTTCAAAAACAAAGCAACAAAAGGAAGTTTCCCTGAATTATATGAGTCATTTAACGACATTATACAAGTTCAGAAGGATATACAACTCGAAAAAGATTCCATGTTTCAGCTCATTAAAACTATCCTGGAACAGGTACCTGTAGGCGTGATTGTAATAAAAGATGATAGAGAAGATACCAAACATGAAGAAATAGTATTCTTTAACCAGGCAGCTTCCCAACTATTAAATGTACCCGCTTACAAATACTGGCACAGGCTAAGCCAGCATATTCCTCAATTTTCTACCGAGATAGAATCTATCGGTAAGGGAGGAAAGCGCTTTATGGAACTTAAAATACAAGATAAACTTATCCAGCTATCAACAGAGGTAATCCCATTAAATTTATACAATACGGATTATACCATAATATCTTTCCAAAACATTAAGGACGAGATTGAGCAAAAAGAATCAGAAGCGTGGAACAGGCTTATTGGTGTTATATCACACGAAATACTGAATTCCATTACCCCTATCAGCTCACTTTCTAACACCGTTGATGGTATGATTGCTGATAAACAGAGTCTGGATTTTGAAGAACTGGAAGACTTAAAGCCCGCAATCAAGACAATCAGGAGAAGATCCGAAGGTTTGTTAGATTTCGTAAAAGATTATCGTTTAATAGCTGAACTACCAACGCCAGACTTGCATTACCATACCATTGGCGAAATATTACAGCACATTAAAGTACTAATGCAACCTTTTGCCAGTGGCAGAAATATTATCCTTAAGGTTGAGCAAACTTCATCGAAGATCAGTATAAACATAGATCTAAAACTGATAGAGCAGGCGTTGATAAATCTGGTTACCAATAGTATATATGCACTTGAGGGTGTTACAGAGCAATCTGTTATTGAAATTAGCTACAGACTAGATCAGAATAAGTTATATTTTGAGGTTAGCGATAATGGCAAAGGCATAGAGCCGGAGCTATTAGAGAAGATTTTTGTACCATTCTTTACCACCAGAAAAAATGGTTCGGGTATTGGCTTAACCATTACCCGAAACATTATGAAAATGCACCAGGGAAGTTTAGAAGTAACTTCGGTTCCTTTCGAAAAAACTACCTTTTCTCTGGTGTTTAAATATCAATAATTAAATTACCGTTCCGTCTGGTATAACAGCACCTTTTTTTACCACTACAATACCATCCTTAACTGTATAAAGCGCGTGATCGCCATCAGGTAAATGCGAGCCACCAATAATCTGCACATTGTCGCCTATCCTGCTGTTCTTATCAATTATTGCGTTAACAATTTTACAGTTATCTCCAATTCCTATAAGAGGTTTTGTTCCTTTCTCCTTTTCTATTTCTATCAGGGTTTGATATTTATCGCTACCCATAATATAACAGCTTTCAATATGAGTACCAACTCCAATTCTTGATCTGATTCCAATTACAGCATGCTTAATACTTTCTGCCTCTAAAATACAGCCCTCAGCAATAATGGCCTTATCTAAAGTAGTTCCTAATATCTTTGATGGGGGCAGCATACGAGCGCGTGTAAAGATGCTATGACCGCTATCAAACAAATTGAATTTAGGAATATCATCCGTTAAACCGAGGTTCGCTTCAAAGAATGACGATATATTACCTATATCGGTCCAGTAGCCTTCATATTGATAACTTAATACATCGTACTCAGTAAGCATTCTTGGGATGATCTCTTTTCCAAAATCTTTCTCATCCTCATTTTCTGCGAAGATTTTAATTAAAAGATCCTTATTGAAAATGTAAATACCCATAGAGGCCAGATAATCGCGTCCTTCAGCATGCATTTCCGGACCGGTATCCGAAACCCAGTCTTGCAGATTTGTTTTTGGCTTTTCAATAAATGAAGTAATGATATTCTGTTCATTTGCCTTAAGTATTCCGAAATCAGGGGCATCCTTAGCATTTACAGGAATAGTTGCAAGCGTAATCTGAACGCCGCTGTCTATATGCGCCTGTACCATCTGCTTAAAATCCATTTGATACAACTGATCTCCAGAAAGGATCAGTACATACTCAAAGTCATGATTCAACAGGTGATGCATTGTTTGTCTTACCGCATCAGCTGTTCCCTGAAACCACGTCGGATTATCAGGTGTTTGCTCGGCAGCAAGAATATCAACAAAGGCCAGACTAAAATGACTAAAGTGATAAGTGTTTTTAATGTGTTTATTTAAAGATGCAGAATTAAACTGCGTTAAAACAAACATGCGGTGTATACCCGAATTTAAGCAATTGGAGATTGGAATATCAACCAATCTGTATTTCCCTGCAATAGGCACAGCAGGTTTAGAGCGAGTTTGTGTAAGAGGGGCTAACCTAGAGCCCTGGCCGCCGCCAAGAATTACACCCAATACTTTGTCAGTCATGTTCATTCATATTTAAATTTGGTAAAGATCAATATACTGTTGTGCC
>Ga0157371_10001164_pt1 | contig 28242 bp, 36 predicted proteins | sample C45metaG_FD_113462 | JGI IMG/M metagenome (GOLD analysis project Ga0157371, IMG submission 113462) | Corn rhizosphere microbial communities from Kellogg Biological Station, Michigan, USA - C4-5 metaG | ecosystem: Host-associated > Plants > Roots > Rhizosphere > Soil | place: USA: Michigan... | reverse complement strand
CCGTCGTCTGTCGCAGATTGGGTTGAAGGAAGAGTATCCAGGGACGACTAACCCGTTCCCTTGGATGAGCGAGATTATGGACTTGAAGAAAGAGAAGAATTTCTTTGAGACTCGGGTTATTGAATACCAAACTGGTGGTGCGCTTAGCTGGGACTAATAGTCTCGCTCGCCACGATTTGACGATTGCTGTGTGAATCAACAAGTCGAAAAAGCAAAAGCCCCGATCTGATCGGGGCTTTTTTATTGGGGAATGAATTCCTGTTTTTTACCCCTACGCTACTGCGTCAAAACTCCTACAGCACTTACAGCTGCTTCCGCATTGATGTCCACTCAAAGCACCACTAAGCTCCATTGCAGGTGCCTAAGAAACGCCCAACGTAGAAAGCTTGGCCAATCGCTCAGACGCGCAATTACCTTTAGGTGATTCGTGTCGTTTGGATGCGTGATGGCTCTGCTCGTTGGGATTTCTTAAGTCCACTCTACGTTGGGTTCAGGCCCTCCAAAATCTAAACGTAGAGGTAATGGATATGCCTAAACTTGACCAACCCCGTACTCTGGAAATTCTGGTGATCAGCCATGTCTGATCCCTTTTCGGTAATGGCCTTCTCCCGCCACAATCTTGTCCTTCATGCCCTCCTCCTGGAAAACCAGCCATGGTTCTGCGCCCGCGATTTTGGTCGATTGATGGGCTTGCATCTGAATGATCGGGTCGTCGGCAAACTCGATGAAGATCAGCGGCACACGTTACTGATCGATTACCACGGGCAACCGGAGAAACGCTTGATGATCAGCGAGTCCGGTGCGTATGCATTGTTGGTTTACCACTACGCGCCTGGGAATCGGTTGTTGCGCGAGTGGCTGACTCATCAAGTAGTGCCGGCTTTGCGCGATGCGGCACCGTCAAAGAATTCTGATCGACCAATGTTGAGTTTGTTGGATTGGCCGGAGATGTCGTTGAGTTTGTTGCATTGGCAGGATGAAGGCTGGATTCGGCTCAGGGATATGCCTTATCTGTTGCTGAATCGCACACGGCGTCGAGTGCCGGTGGTTAAGCCTTGGTGGCGAAAGGTTTTGGAGTCCTTTCAATCGTCGAAGCATTCGGTGGGTTAGCGCAGCGGTGTCTTTGTAGGAATCGATTGAGCGATACGTCGGTCTTTTCTGTAGGAATTTTCGTAGACGTCGTAATGGCCACTCAGTATCGTCCGAGGGTTTTCAACCCTCGGCGATTGTATGGACACTCCAAAAGAAAGAACTGGCTGGGATGACCGAGAGCTAGAGGCTTCGGTTGATGCTTACCTAAAGATGCTGAGTCTCGAATTGAGCAATCAACCGATAAAAAAGGCTGACGAGAATCGTCTTTTGCGCGAAGGACCGTTGAGCAAGCGCAGTGCTTCATCGGTTGAGTACCGCATGCAAAACATTTCGGCCGTAATGGCGCAAATGGGTCTGAGACACATTGTTGGCTATGTACCTGCAAAGAACGTCGGCACCGGAATCAGCAGCCGGGTTCGAAAAATACTTGCCGAGAAAAATATCGACCGCTTCCGTCTTACACCCGAGCCAGCGAACCAGCGGGTTACTTATAGGCTGTTAGAGGCTGCCCCACACCATGCTGACGACGTGCCGGAAGGAATTCTGAATCCCACACAGATCAGCACCGCAACGATTAGGTATGCACGGGCGAAGAAGATCTCCGATTGGATATTGAAACAATCCGAAGGCCACTGCGAAGGATGCAAGCAAAAAGCTCCTTTTCTGCGCTCTGACGGATTGCCTTACCTTGAAGTCCATCATGTTAAGCATTTGGCCAAGAAAGGCTCGGATCGTCCGAAGAACGCCGTGGCGTTATGCCCTAATTGTCATAGACGTTGTCACTACTCAAGCGATAGGGATGAGTTTACTGCTTGGCTTTATGACAACGTCGCACGGCTGAGACGTGAGTAATCGAGCTGAATGCAATTCGTGTTGCTACTGAGTCAGCGCGAGGTAGAAAGACTGAGTTGATGTTGGGAGTCGCGAGCAGGCTCGCTCCCACAGGGTTTGTGTGTTGCCGCAGATTTTTCGCTGTGCTGAAAACATTCAGTGCAACCCACCCCGCCTCCCGCTATTAATACCCTTCCATTCAAGGACCCGAGCCCGCCATGAAATTCGACCTCGCCTACTGCCTCAGCCTCGACGACAAGCTGTCGATCTATGACGTGCGCGATTTGAATTTCGACGAAACCATGGAGTTCGATTCCGCCAAGGAACACTTCCAATGTCCCAATGACGCATGCAGAGCAGAGTTCGATGGGTTGAATGTGCTGACCACGTTCAACGCCAAGAATGTGAATTACGTGCGCACCCCGCACTTCAAGAACACGCCCAGCACACGGCATGTGGCGGATTGTCCTTATGCCAGTCTCAAGACGCCGGCGTCGGGTGTGGACGCGGACGGTGCGGAAACGGATGACAGTCGCGAGGAGCATTTTCCGTCGGAGTTGTTGCTGACTCGGCGTCAGTATGTGCGTAAGCCGTCGACCCCGGCAGTGGTGGCGGATGTGGTGCGCGATGCTCCGCAAGCCGCATCGGTGGACAGTCACACGGAGCAACCGAGTCGTGAATCGGCGCCGGACAAGACCAGTGTCTTCGCCCATCCGGTGGAGTGTTTTGTGTCGAACTTCGGGGACAAGGAGCTGCTCAAGCGCATGCCGCTGAAGATTGGCGAGCACACGGCGCCTTATGGGTCGTTCTTCAAGAAGATTGAATACCTGGCGGACAACAAGGGGCTGATTTACTGGGGCAAGATCAAGGAGATCAAGGATTACACCCAGAGCTTTCGTATCGATTTCGAGCAGAAGGTCTGGTTCAAGCAGGCGAATGAGGCGAAGAAGAAGCCTTATTCGGTAAACGTTTACTTGAGCAAGAAGTTGATCGAGAACTACCGCAAGCGCAAAGCGTTCCTGGAAGAGATCAAGCACGCCATCGACAGTGAGGCCGAGTTGTATTGCTTCTTTTATGGCGTGACGCCGGAGTTGAAGCAGGTGCCTAGCAAGAAAAACCCCGAGCAGACGTTCGGGGTGTTCAGTGCAAATATTGAGAACCTGGATCACTTCATTATTCGTGAGGCGCCGGGGCTCAATAGTTAGAAAACCGGGCCACGGCGTCATCACGACGACTCATTGCGCTTCGAGTGCAAGCTGCCTTTCGAACGCCCATATCTCCCGTTTCACCTCCATGCGCCGCTCGCGGACTGCCTCCACAGCGGGCTCATCCAGGCCGCCATAACGGCGCAACCAATGAACGGTCATTTCCGCGTCAGGATAGTAATAATCCTTGTGCCCTTTGCCGCTTCTTGGTGTGTCGTTCCTATCGCCATCGAAGCGCGCCGCTGAGAACTCGTCCGAAGGCAAAGTACCCCAGTCAGCCGCATACCCCTCAAATATCCAGGCGATTTCATTGATGTGTTGTTGCGCACCGCGATGGCCGCGTTTGTAAAACACATACTCGCTGCAACTCTCCAGGAATCGCTCCATCATCGACTCGTCATCAATCCAGCGCAGGAGATCGTGTTGCCCCGCATGGCGCATCAGGCCGTGTATCCAACGCTCGGCAAAACGATGAACAAACCCTTCGATATCAGCTTTTTTCGCGTCGGCGAAAATCATGCAATAACGGGTTTGCACATGGATGACGACCAGCACGTGCTTGCGTTGGACGCTGATGGCATGGACCAGCCATTGTTCGGCGTATTCGACTGGTTCATCGTCCTCGATAACGGGTGACGGCGGTTTCTGCACAGGCGTGATCGTCTTGCCTTTGTGGACACGACTGAAAAATTTGCTGGCCGCTTCGGTGCAATTGAAGATCAACATCCTTGGTCCTTGATTTGTTGTACTGGTATCAGTCGCTTCGAGCAGTCTCTACAACCCATTCGATTTTATAGGGCTGACGAACGACATCCGAGATGCAGTCCAGCGCAGCTTCACTGAGAACCGATAACTCTGCTTCGGTCAGCAAGTCATGCATGACAATCAACCCCAAGCCACGGAGCGCACTGGAACGGGACTGGCTGTTATCGTCAAACGTCCTGACTATGTCTTTGTCACGATCTCGCATCAGGCGATAGAGCATTCGATACCTGGCATGAGCCGAAAGTGGACCGTGCTCGGCAATCGTTTTAGCGTCATTCAAGACGCCCTGACAGAAACGATCGAGTGCAATTTCGCGCAGCTCCTTGAATTTCTTCCAGTCACTTTCGAGGATCGGCATGGCAGCCTCCGTTGAAAACTCTCAGACGGTCAGGTCCTTATTGTTGCCAAAAATCCATCCAGAACCAACCGAGAAATCGAGTGTGACGGCATCCCTACCGTCCGTCTGGATGAACGCCACGAAATAGCAAAAATCAAAAATTGAGTTTGATCCGGGCGCAAAACAACTGTACAAAATCACAGTACTTTTTGGATTAGCACTCTCGAGCCCGGAGAACACCATGGCCTCTCTTGCGATGAAAATCACCCTGGAACGTATCGCCCTTTTCCAATTCACCCCGGCCCACTGTGCCCAGGCCCGAGCGATGCTGGGTTGGAGTGTGGAAGAGCTTGCGCAGGAATCCGCTGTCTCCGTGGACGCCATTCAACGATTTGAGGCCGAGCGCGATGTGCTGGATGTCACGCGGCTGGCGTTGGCGTATCGGTTTGAATCGGAAGGTCTGGTGTTCTTCCCCGGTTTTGCACCGGGTCGAGGGATGAATGTGCGAGGGTCGACGCCTGATCCGGTGGGTCGGGCGGACTATGCGATGGTCGAGTGAGGTATCAGCTGATGAATGGATTCGATGAATACAACCGGCGCGGTCATCCGTCTTCGGGGGATGCCGATGTGGGCGAGATGAGGGCCAAGGCCGAATGCCTGATGAAGGTCGGGATGCTCCTCGACACCGGCCAGCTGGATAAGGCTGAAGCGGCGAAAAGGCTTGGGCTGTTGTCGTCGGAGCTGGATGAAATTCTCGACGGTCACGTTAGCGATCTGACGGTGGCGAAGATCGTGGGCCGCTCCAGAGTGAGCGGCCCGGCGGCAGAGGATCAAGCGTTCTGAGCGGTGATCTGCTCACTTTCTTCTGCCACGCCTGACCACCAGGCGCTCCCCCGCTGCGGGTACATGACGTTGAACGCCTCGCCCATTTGCGGGGTGGTGATCGACACATTGCGCTCCCAGGCCAACGCCAGTATCCGGTCGAAGGGTTCATACCAGGCGTGCATCGACAGGTCGAAGGTGCCGTTGTGAATCGGCAGTAACCAACGGCCTTTGAGGTCGATGTGCGCTTGCAGGGTTTGCTCGGGCTGCATGTGCACGTGAGGCCACTCGACGTTGTAGGCGCCGGTTTCCATGAGGGTCAGGTCGAATGGGCCGTGCTGTTCGCCGATGCGTTTGAAGCCGTCGAAATAACCGCTGTCGCCGCTGAAGAAGATCCGCGTGTCGCCGTCGATCATGACCCACGAGGCCCAGAGCGTGCTGTTGCCATCGAACAGGCCCCGGCCGGAAAAGTGTTGCGACGGCGTGGCGATGAACTGCATGCCATCGACTTCGGTGCCCTGCCACCAATCCAGTTGACGCACTTTGCTGGAGTCGATGCCCCACTTGATCAACGTGTCGCCCACGCCCAGCGGTGTCAGGAAGTAGTTGGCCTTGTCCGCAAGCGCGAGCACCGCTTCGTAGTCGAGGTGGTCGTAGTGATCGTGGGACAGGATCACCGCTTCAATCGGTGGCAATTGTTCCAGGCTGATCGGCGGCTGGTGGAAACGCTTCGGGCCGGCCCACTGCACTGGCGAGGCACGCTCGGCGAAGACCGGGTCGGTGATCCAGAACTTGTCTCGCAATTTCAGCAGCACGGTGGAATGACCGAGTCGGTAAACGCTGTGGTTGGGAGCAGCAATCAACGCGGCTTGCGTCAAGGCTTGCACCGGAACAGGCGCCGTCGGACGGGTGTCGCTCGGTTTGTGGAAGACCATGTTCCACATGATGCGCAACATCTTGCGAAAGCCTTCACGCTGCACGGGGGAATGGTTGCGAAAGAGCCCTTCTACCTGACGGGACGCTTCAGGTGTGGGGGCAACATTTTCCGTTGAGGACATTGAAGTGGCCATAACTGAGTGACTCCAGAAAAACCGCAAATGGTGGTTTTCCACGGTGGGACAATAAATGGCCAAGGCACGCACGCATCAGCCGGAGACTCTATTCTTGACGGTGCAGGATTAACAAAACATTACACTGCACAGTGTAGTTTCAAGGTTGCATCAAACCCGTTCACAAGTAAACTACCAAGTGTAATTCTCCATTGCCTCCTGCCGAAGCGTACTTATGACAGCTCCACAGCGACTCACCGACCGTAAACGTGAAGCCATCATTCAGGCGGCGATTGCCGAATTCCGTGCCAACGGTTTCGACATCACCAGCATGGACAAGATCGCGGCCACCGCCGGCGTGTCGAAGCGCACGGTGTACAACCACTTCCCGAGCAAGGAAGAGTTGTTCGCCGAAATCCTCAATCAATTGTGGGCGCGGGTGACGGCCGAGCAGGAAACCGCCTACCACCACGATCAGCCACTGCGCGAGCAAATGCGCCTGATGCTGAAGGCAAAGTTGCAGGTGCTTGGCGATGACAATTTCCTCGACCTGGCGCGAGTTGCGATTGCTGCCACGATTCATTCGCCCGAGCGTGCGCAGAACATGGTCGAGCGTATGGGCGAGCGTGAAGAAGGACTGACGGTGTGGATTCGCGCCGCTCAGGCCGACGGTCGCCTGAAACAGGTCGACCCACAATTTGCCGCGCAGCAGATCCAGGGAATGCTCAAATCCTTTGCGTTCTGGCCGCAGATTTCCATGGGACTACCTCCGCTGGCGGAGGAGATGCAGAACACCGTGGTGGAGTCGGCGCTGGACATGTTCCTGGCCTGCTACCAGTGCTGAATCCGGGTGCAACAAATGACAAGTTCTGCCGAGCAATCCCGTACAGGTCACTCTGAAAATAAACACTGAAATGTGTTTCAGAATGAAACTGGCGTGAGGGCTATAGTGACGCTATTTCCCAGCATCACGCAGAGAGCATCATGACCACCAAGCCTAAAGACACCACTGCCGCGGCTCCCGTCGATCACCTGCGCTTTCACCGCCCTCACGCGCACCTGGAACCTACGTTCGGCACTGACAAGTTTGCCTTGCGCGCCGAGGCGTTTGCGCGGTTCTTCGGTACGCCGACCTTTCTGGGCGCCCAGACGTTGATCGTGGCGCTTTGGATATGCCTTAACGTTTTTGGCGTGACCCACTTCGACGTCTATCCATTCATCCTGCTCAACCTGGCGTTCAGCCTGCAAGCCGCGTATGCCGCTCCCCTGATTCTGCTGGCCCAGACCCGTCAGGCAGCGCGCGACAAGGCCCAGTCAGACGCCGACGCCTTGCACCGGGAATCCCTCGCGGTGGCCAATAGCGAACGCCAGGCACAAGCGGCGAAGAACACCGCGCAACTCATGGAATTGCTCGAACAAAATACCCGGCTGACGGAAATGACCAAGAGCCTGACCGAACGCATCGAAAGCCTGACCTCGGAAATGCATCAACATGTGTTGCACCACGATCAGCCGAAGAATCAATAGCCGGTCAAGGCAATCGAAGCGCCCGCCCCAACTCATCAAACAACGTCACCACCGAGCGCAACGCTCGGCAATCCGGACGGGTCAGCAACCAGAGCGCGGTGTCGTATCCGTGCAAAGGACCAGTCAGTGGTTGCAGTTGGTCGCCGATCAAAAAGTCCGGTAACGCCGCGACACCCAGTCCGGCGCGCACCAGTTCGGTCACCGACAGCATGCTGTTGCAGCGATATCCGGGCGTCACGCCGGGGAACTGCTGACGCCGCCATGCCACGGTGGGATGGTCGGGAAGAAAATCATCCGGCGCGATCCATGTCAGCGAAGCCAGGTCGTGCGCATCGACCGATTTCAGATACGCGGCGCTGGCGCAGACCCGGTAGGAAATATCCGCCAGACGTCGACCGACCAGATGCTCGGGCGGTGTGCGAGTCAAGCGCAAGGCAATGTCGGCATCGCGCCGGCTCAGGTTGGCAAAGTCGTTGGAGGTGCTCAATTCGAGGGTCAGCGCCGGGTAGGACGGCATGAACTGCGCCAGCGCCGGCAACAGCAATCCCTGCAGAACCGAATCGGTACAAGTCAGGCGTACCGTGCCGCTGATGACTTCACCGCCCTGCTCCACGCCAATGCGCGCGGCGTCCAGCGCTTGTTCGGCGCGTTCCGCTTGCTCGGCCAGAGATTGCGCCAGCGTGGTCGGCAAGTATCCGGCGCGGCTTTTTTCGAACAGTTGCTGACCCAGCGCGGCTTCCAGTCGGCGAACGGCGCGAAACACCGTCGACACGTCGACCTTCAACAGCGCTGAAGCCCGTGCCAGAGAGCCGCCGCGCACCAGGGCGAGGATCAGGGCCAGGTCGGGATAGTCCAGTCGATAGTGCGTCGCTGCATTGATCACTTGGGATAACGCCAATATTGATTGCGTGAACGCCAATCTATAGTGGGCATCAGGAATCAACAACCCCGGGGATTACTCATGGAAACCAGCGCAATCCGCATCGCCCTGATCGGTGACTTCGACCCACAAATCACCGCCCATCAAGCCATTCCCGTGGCCCTCGGCATCGCTGCCGAACGGTTGAATCTGGACGTGCAATACGAGTGGATGGCCACCGACCACATAGGCACTGATGCGCCGCTGGAAGCGTTCGACGGAGTCTGGTGCGTGCCCGGCAGCCCTTATCGCGACATGGACGGCGCGTTGCGTGCGATCCGTTTTGCCCGCGAACAGCAGCGCCCGTTCCTCGGCACCTGTGGCGGGTTTCAACATGCGGTGCTTGAGTTTGCCCGAAACGTATTGGGCTGGAAGGACGCCGAACATGGCGAAACCCACCCCGACGCAGCGCGCGCGTTGCTCACGCCATTGACCTGTTCACTGGTTGAAGCCGTGGACAGCATTCATCTGGTTGAAGGCTCGTTGATCGCCAAGGCGTACGAAAGCGCTGAAATCATCGAAGGATATCGCTGCCGCTACGGGGTTAATCCGCAGTTCGAGGGTGAGTTGTTGACCCAACAGCTGCGCGCCGTTGGCCATGATTCAGCCGGTGATTTGCGGGCGGTGGAACTCCAGGGTCATCCGTTTTTCGTCGCCACGCTGTTCCAGCCTGAACGCGCCGCGCTCAAGGGCACGCTACCACCGCTGGTGCGCGCGTTGATCGAAGCCTGCGCGAGACAGAAGTCATGATCGCCCCGACACCGGCAACACCTTATTACGCGGTGATTTTTACCTCGCTGCGCACCGAGGGTGATCAAGGTTACGCCGAGGCTGCTGAGCGCATGCTGGAATTGGCCCGAGAGCAACCGGGGTTTCTGGGTGTGGAATCGGCTCGGAGCGAGGATGGGTTGGGGATTACGGTGTCGTACTGGGCCAGTGAGGCGGCGATTTTGGCGTGGAAGCATCATCCCGAGCACAGTGAAATTCGCGAGCGTGGGCGCTCGACGTGGTATTCGGCGTGTCATACGCGGGTGTGCAAGGTTGAGCGGGCGTATGCGTTCAAGGCAATAAGATGATGCGGTGATGTTTAGGCCGCCATCGCTAGCAGGCTAGCTCCCATAGGGGTTATGTGTCGTTCACAAAAACCAGTGTGGGAGCTGGCTTGCCTGCGATGGGGCCGCCCTCAAAAGCACCACAAAAATGCTCCCACAGGGGTTATGTGTCGTTCACAAAAAACAATGTGGGAGCTAGCCTGCTGGCGATGAGGCCAGCAAAGACACTACAAAAACTCAGCCCCGCACAAGACTGCGAATCGCCGCAATCTCCGGCACTTCCCGCCGACTCATGTACACCCGCAACGGCTCGGTGATGTTGATCCGGTCATCGATATTCTGGTCGAGCAATAACTGAATCAGCTCACGCTTGAGGGTCATGGTCTGCTCCGGTCCCGGTGCCCAGACAAACTCGCTGACAGGAATGATGCCGTCATCGGCGACGTCCATCCCGAAGGAGTCTTCGCTGAAACGCACAATGTATTGGCCGGTCTTGCGATTGAGGCCGACGAAGCCTTTGAGTTGGTCGGCGGCCTGACAGATGAGTTCGGAAGTGATGCGCATATAAACCTCACAAAAAGGTCGTTAACGACCGGTGATCGATGGTTTACACGCAAGGAAAGCACTCGGATTTCCCTCTGCCGGGGAAACTGCCGACGCCAAGGGTACTGCAAAGAACCGCACAAAAGCGCTGGAAAAATCTGCTTAAACACGTTTATGTCGGTCTGGCGATAGCGTAAGCGGCGCTCAGTTGTTAAAAGGTACGTCTTTGAAAATACATCGCGAAAGGAATTCGACCATGCCTGTTACCTTCACTAAAAGCGCCTTGCTGCTGAGCATGCTGCTCGGCCTCGGCCAGGCACAGGCTGCCAGCGAGCCAGGCCCGACTGCGCTGGCGACCCGTCTGGGCATCCCTCACCCGGCCGTCATTGCCCACCGCGGCGCGTCGTTCGATGCACCGGAATCCACAGCGGCGTCCTACAAACTGGCCCGCGACCTGGGTGCCGACTACCTGGAAATGGACCTGCAACGCAGCAAGGACGGCGTGTTGTTTGCCCTGCACGATAACAACCTGCAACGCACCACCGACGTCGCGAGCAAATTCCCGGAGCGCAAGGACAGTCCGGCCAATGCGTTCACCATCGCCGAACTGAAAACCCTGGATGCCGGCAGCTGGTTCAACACCGCCTACCCTGATCGTGCCCGTCCCTCCTTTGTCGGCCTGAAGATTCTGACCCTCGACGAAATCATCGACATCGCCCGGGGCAATCCGCTGCACAAGCCTGGTCTGTACATCGAGACCAAGGAACCCAAGCAATTCCCCGGCATCGAGCATGACCTCAAGGAAAAACTCCAGGACCGCGGCTGGTTGAGTCCGGCGGGCTCGAAACTGGCCAAAAGCGAGTTGGGGGTTGGCCAGGGCAAAGGCAAAGTCGTGCTGCAAACCTTCGAGAAGAGCAGCCTGGAACTGCTGCAAAAAGAAATGCCGCAAGTGCCCAAGATCCTGTTGCTGTGGGTCGGCGAAGGCAGCATCGAGCCCAAATCCAAGGTGACGTTTGCCGAGTCCGGCGACAAGGACAAGGCGACCTACTACGCCAAGCAACAACCGAAGGACAAAGCCGAATTCCAGCAATGGATCGACTACGCCAAGGCCCAGGGCGCAATCGGCACCGGCCCGTCAGCCGCGCTGACCAAGGGTGGTGATCAGAGCTACTCCGACCTGGTGCAACCGTGGATGAACCAGTACACCCACGATCAGGGTCTGTTGGTGCACGCCTACACCATCGACGATGCCGTTGATTATCAGAAAGTCATGGACGCCGGTGTCGATGGCATCTTCACCAACCGCGCCAGTGAACTGCTGAAGTTCTACAAACGTCCGGCGGCTGGGACTGTTGCGCAGTTGTTGCAGAACAACGGCTACTGATCCAGGACCGAGGTGTGCCCATCGCGGGCAAGCCACGCTCCCACAGGGTCCATGTGGTCCTGTGGGCATCGGCTCGGCGGCGATGCCGGAGGAATTAAGGGTGAATTAAGTTGCCTTGGTTAACCTGATCCCACTTAAACGGATCACCCAAGGAAAGAACTTCATGAAAACCCTGACCGCCCTGTTCACTGCCACCGCCCTGACATTCACCGCTGGCCTGGCCCATGCAGATGTCCGCGTCGACCAGATCCCTGAACTGGTCAAGAGCGGCAAGATCAAGCCACTGGAAGACATGAACCAGGCCGCGCTGAAACTGCATCCGGGTGCGACCATCACCGACACCGATCTGGATAACCACTTCAATGGCTACGAATACGAAGTGGAACTGAAAACCGCTGACGGCAAAGAATTCGACGTGGACTTCGACGCCGCCACCGGCAAAGTCCTGAGCAACAAACAAGACACCTGATGCACAAAACAAAGCCGCGCGATCTTCGGATCGTGCGGCTTTTTTGCATTCAGACCCTGATGAAGGGGGATGACGTTCAGCCTTCGAACATCAAGCCGTCGTACTGACCAACGAACCCGATGTACTGGAACTGGACTCCTGCAACGCCTGCAGCAATGCAGCCGTCGCCGTCTGCAATGAACCCGAGGTGGTCGCAATCTGCGACTGCGCCGCCGCCACGTCAGCCGCTTTGGCGTCAGCACTTTCCTGCTTGGCCTGGGCCGCTTGCAGTCGCTGCTGTTCCTCCTGCAATTGCTTTTGCAACTCGGCAATCTGCTTGCGCAGGGCTTTCACCGAATCGGATTCTTCGCTGCTGCTGCTGGAGCTGCTGCCACCTGACGCGGGCGCGCCACCGGCAGCCACTTTGGTGCTGTCGGCAGACGCGGTGCCGGTTGCCGTGGCGGAAGTGTCCTCAGTCTGGTCACTGATCGAGGTTTTACTGGTGGGCGTGGAGAGGGTTTGATTGATCGAGACGGAGCTGATGCTGACCATGGGATTGATCCAATAAGGGTTCAGGGTAATCCGGTCATCGACATCCGCTCAGCGGACTTGAGATCGACTGTGTACCGACTCGGTAAGCAAACCGGTACACAGCCATTGCCGTCAGGCGCTCAGTCGCGATGTCACCTCATTCAACTGCCCCGACAAACCGTGCAGATTGTGGCTGGCCGCTTCAGTGCGCCGCACGCTGTCCAGGTTGGTGCTGGCGATGCTGGTGATTTCGGTGAGGTTGCGCGAGATGTCTTCGGCCACCGAGGTTTGCTCTTCGGCGGCGGTGGCGATCTGGCGGTTCATGTCGCGGATGGCTTCCACGGCATGGGTGATCCGCTCCAGCATGGCGCCGGCCTGGGTCACTTGCTCGACGCTTTCTTCACTGCGCGACTGGCCGCTTTCAATGGCCTGGGCCGCATCGACTGCGCCGGTTTGCACGGTTTGAATGATCTGGTTGATCTCGATGATCGATGCCGCCGTGCGCTGCGCCAGGCTGCGCACTTCATCGGCGACCACCGCGAAACCGCGCCCGGCTTCACCGGCACGTGCTGCTTCGATCGCCGCGTTGAGCGCCAGCAGGTTGGTTTGCTCGGCGATACCGCGAATCACTTCCAGCACCTTGCCGATCCGCCCGCTGTCGGTTTCCAGTTGGCGAATGACCGTGGCGGTATTGGCGATTTCGCCGCGCATCCGGGTGATGGTGTGAATGGTGCCCTGCATGACTTTTTCGCCTTGCTGGGCGGACTGGTCGGCATCGTCGGCAGCACGTGCCGCATCGGCGGCATGCCGCGCGACTTCCTGGGCGGTGGCGGACATTTCGTTCATCGCCGTGGCCACCTGATCGGTGCGGTTGAACTGATCGTTGGTGCCGCTGGCCATGAGGCTGGCGATGGCGTTCAGTTCACCGCTGGCGCTGTCCAGATCCTTGGTGCTGCGCTGCAAGCGGCTGAAAGTGTCGGCGAGGAAATCGCGCAGGGTGTTGGCGGCTGTCGCCAACTTGCCTAGCTCATCCTGACGGGTGCTGGCCACGCGATCGGCAAATTTGCCCTGGCTAAGTTGCGCGACGTATTCGATCAGCTTGCGAATCGGTTCAACCAGGTTGCGGTTGACCAGCCACAGGCTCAACAGGCCGATCAGCAAGCCCGAGGCGAGCATCACGATGGTTCCCAGCAGCACCGTGCGATCGGCGCCGGCACTGATCAGCTTCGATTGCTCGGTGCCCTGCTTGCGCAATTCACTGACCAGTTCGCTCATCTGATCACTGGTCGCGCGGTCCACCCCTTTGACCGCTGTGTCACCCGCCGTTGGATCGGCACCCGCCGCCACGTACGCATCACGGCCCTTCTGGTAGGCCGCGCCCAACACACGGTGTTCGTCACGCAGGCGTTCGATGCGAGTCTTGAGTTGCGAGTCGATCCCCTTCTGCCCGGCCAGCTCGCCAAGGATGCCCTGCACATCACGCTGGCGGTCTTCGAATTGCTTCCAGTATTTATCCAGATCCGCCGGTTGCTTGCCGCGCAGCAGGACGTTTTTCCATTCCTGGACCTGCACCTTGAATTGCAGGTTGGCCTCATCGATCAATTGCGAGGTATGCAGCGGCCCGTCAATCAGGTTCGCGTAGCTCTGAACACCGCCGGACAGGAAATGAAAGCAGGCCAGGGCGATCAACAACATCGCCAACAGGCTACCGCTCAACAAGGCGAGAATTTGTGCTCTCAGGGATTTTTGCAGCATCGAGTGATACTCATGACAGGGGTGGAACACGCCGAACAACGCGTGAAAGGTATTCGGACATCCCTGTCTGCAACATTGGCTGGTGGCCACGGCCACATGCGTTGTGATCGGCGTACCAGAGCGGTTCTTGAGCTTAATCCGACCACCGGCAAAGCAATCGTTTGCGGCTATTTTTGTGTCACAAAAATGTCATCGTGCCTTGCGATGATGCGGCCCAAGTGAACCTGTAAAACCCGCGACAGGCGCCTCCCCTTGCGAGCCCTCATGAACCACAGCATCGACCAAACCCATCGCGACACGGACCTGTTCGGTCTGCTCTACGGTTTCAGTTTTCGCCCGGGCGAGCGCGGTCGCGAGATCGATTCGGCCAAGGCGCTGCAATGTTTGCAACAACCGGGAGACAGCGACGAATTCCTCTGGCTGCACCTCAACCTCGCGCATGCCGCCTGCGAGCGCTGGATGAAAAGTCACCTGGAACTGCCGGAGGAGTTTTTCGAAGCGCTGCATGAAGGCTCGCGGTCGACGCGCATTGAGCATGTCGATTCGGCGTTGCTGGCGGTGGTCAACGATGTGGTGTTCAACCTCTCAAGCATGGTGTCGTCGGATGTCTCGACACTCTGGGTCTGTGCCCGCAGTCGGTTGATCATCAGCGCGCGTCTGCAACCGCTGCACTCGGTGGACAAGCTGCGTTCCTCGGTGAAAGCCGGCGAACGCTTTCGCTCACCGCTGGAGTTGCTGGTGCATTTGTTGCGCGATCAAGGTGAAGTGCTGACTCAGATCGTGCGCAAGACCAGCCTCAGCGTCGATCAGATTGAAGATGAGCTGCTGTCCTCGCGGCTGTCGACCAACCGCGCCGAGCTGGGCGCCAATCGCCGGGTGCTGGTGCGTCTGCAGCGGTTGTTGGCGCTGGAGCCCGGGTCGTTGTTGCGCCTACTCAACCGTCCGCCGCAGTGGTTGCAGAAGGAGGACGTGAAGGAGCTGCGCAAGTCCACCGAGGAGTTCGCGCTGATCATCAACGACCTCACGGCGCTGGGTGAGCGGATCAAGCTGTTGCAGGAAGAGATCGCGGCCAACCTCAATGAGCAGAGCAACCGCACGCTGTTCACCCTGACGGTGGTCACGGTGCTGGCGCTGCCGATCAACATCATCGCCGGTTTCTTCGGGATGAACGTGGGCGGAGTGCCGCTGTCGGGGGATCCCGAGGGGTTCTGGATTCTGGTGGCGCTGGTGGCGACGTTTACCCTGATTGCCGGGCGCTGGGCGTTTCGCAAGCGCCAGGATTATTGACCCTCCCCACGTGATCGTTCCCACGCTCCGCGTGGGAATGCATCCATTGACGCTCCGCGTCACACCGGGAAGGGACGCGGAGCGTCCGGGGCGGCATTCCCACGCGGAGCGTGGGAACGATCATCCGGCTCAACGGACAAGCTACATACCTAAAACCTGACCTAACGCAATTCCTCTGTAACATTCAGCAACGATCATGGGCGACACTCCTTTCCCTCCCCAGGACTGTCCGTCATGGCCACGCCTTCCCTCACTGCCCAGACGAAAGTGGCCGCCAGCAGCGCCAAGCCGCAATTCGACAAAAAGCCCAGCCTGTTGACCCTCGTGATCTTTTTCGGGGTGTTGGCCAGCGGACTGTTGTTTACCGCTTACAGCCTGATGCACGACATGAGTCAACTCGGCACGGTGGTCACCACCTGGACGCCGTTTCTGCTGTTGGGTGTGGCGCTCCTGATCGCACTGGGCTTTGAGTTCGTCAACGGTTTCCACGACACCGCCAACGCCGTCGCCACGGTGATTTACACCAACTCGATGCCACCCAATCTGGCGGTGGCCTGGTCCGGGTTCTTCAACTTCCTGGGCGTGCTGCTTTCGAGCGGCGCGGTGGCGTTCGGCATCATCGCGCTGTTGCCCGTGGAGCTGATTCTGCAAGTCGGTTCCGCCGCCGGCTTCGCGATGATCTTCGCCCTTTTGATCGCGGCGATCCTGTGGAACCTCGGCACCTGGTGGCTGGGCTTGCCGGCCTCCTCGTCGCACACCTTGATCGGCTCGATCATCGGCGTCGGCGTCGCCAATGCCCTGATGCACGGTCATGACGGCACCAGCGGCGTGGACTGGGCGCAGGCGGCCAAAATCGGTTACGCGTTGCTGTTGTCACCGCTGGTCGGTTTCGGCTTTGCCGCCCTGTTGCTGCTGGCCCTGCGTGTGTTCGTCAAAAATCGCTCGCTGTACAAGGCACCGGTCGGCAACACACCGCCGCCGTGGTGGATTCGCGGCATGTTGATTGTGACCTGCACCGGCGTTTCGTTCGCCCACGGCTCCAACGACGGCCAGAAAGGCATGGGGCTGATCATGTTGATTCTGGTCGGCACGTTGCCGATGGCGTATGCGTTGAACCGCACCATGCCAGCCGACCAAGCGCTGCAGTTCGCCGCCGTCGCCGAAGTCACCCAGCAAGCATTGGTGAAAACCGCGCCGCTGCCGGCCCCGGCCGATCCGCGTCCGGTGCTGTCCGAATACGTGCGCAGCAAGCAAGCCACGCCGCAACTGGTCCCGGCCCTCGCCGCCCTCACGGGCAGCATCGGCGCACAGGTCAAGGGTTATGGCTCGCTATCCAAAGTTCCGGCCGAGGCCGTGGGCAACGTGCGTAACGACATGTACCTGACCAGCGAAACCATTCGCCTGATGGACAAGAACAAGGTCGGCAACTTCGACGCCGACACCAGCGGCAAACTGCAACTGTTCAAGCAACAGATCGACAACTCGACGCGCTTCATTCCGCTGTGGGTGAAGATCGCCGTGGCGATTGCGCTGGGACTGGGCACCATGGTCGGCTGGAAACGCATCGTGGTGACGGTCGGCGAGAAGATCGGCAAGACCCACCTGACCTACGCCCAGGGCGCCTCGGCGGAAACCGTGGCGATGCTGACCATTGGCGCGGCGGACATGTTCGGGTTGCCGGTGTCGACCACCCATGTGCTGTCTTCGGGTGTGGCCGGGAGCATGGTCGCCAATGGCGGCGGCTTGCAGATGAAGACCATCCGCAACCTGCTGATGGCCTGGGTGTTGACCTTGCCGGCAGCGATTCTGTTGTCGGGCAGTTTGTATTGGTTGTTCACCCAACTCTTCTAACCTCAACACAACCCCCTGTGGGAGCGGGCTTGCTCGCGAAGGCGGAGTGTCAGTCAACTCAAGTGTTGAATGTGATCCGTCTTCGCGAGCAAGCCCGCTCCCACAGGGGGATTTTTTGTCCGGACAATGCATTTCGTCGAAGATTCAGCGCTTTTCGCTTTTATTGATCCGCCGCCAGCCTGATTGCTCTTCAGTTTGCTAACGTGTGGCCGACTCTTAAGAGACTCGATGCATTCAGGAGTGGAATCGTGAATCTGTACATCAATCAGCTTCAGCAAAAAGCTGACTTCAAAGAAGCCATCTACGCCGGCGACATCTTCCTGAACACCCAGCTGCGCGCGGCCAAAGAGTTGTGTGCGTTCGCTCAGGAAAGCATCACCGCCGCTTTCGACGGCGAGACCAATCACCAGGCGCTGCACACGCTGATGCCGGTGGAAGAATTCGTGGTTTTGGTGACGCGCCTCAAAGGCCAGTTCACCAACAGCCAGCGCGCCAAGGACCTGATCCTGGCGTTTATCGACGAGATCGGCGTCGACCCGCGCGAATACATTTTCGACGTGCCGCGCATTCGCGTGGTACCGAACTATGACTACCTGCACGCCGGTGTCAGCTATGCCTACAAACCGCATCGCGACACGTGGTACGGCAGCGTCGATTGCCAGATCAACACCTGGATGCCGGTGCACACCATTCGCCCCGACCAGACCATGATGATCAACGCCGGTTACTTCGACGTGCCGGTGAAGAACACCTCCAGCCAATGGAGCCTCAACGACTGGATCAACAACCAGCGCCACAAGGCCAAGGACAACCTCAAGGAGGAAGTCCGCGTGCACCCGGTGCCGCTGGAAGACATCAACACCGCATCCGAAGTGCGCATTGCCGGCAACACCGGCGAGATGCTGATTTTCTCAGGCTCGCACCTGCACGGCACGGTCGCCAACCACACCGAACAAACCCGCTTCAGCGTGGATTTCCGCCTGATGCACCTCGACGACCTCAAGCACAAGCGCGGCGCGATCAACGTCGACAGCGCCTGCCCTGACGTCGGCGCCGGTTTCAAAGACTATTTCCACGCCCACGACTTTTCGAATTTCCAAGGAATCCAGCAATGACCAAGCGTCGCATCACGCCCGCAGAGGCCCAGTACAACGAAACCCGTGCCAACGTTCTCAAACGGGTCGATGCCGAGTACGTGGCCGACGCGCCGTTCGTCTTCGCCAACCGCATCGGCGTGACCGCTGCGCTGTCGCGCATGGAGCTGTTCAAGAAAGTCGCTGAAGTACCGGGCGCGATCATCGAGTGCGGCGTGTACAAGGGCAACTCGCTGATGCTGTACATGCACTTGTCGATGATTCTCGAACCGTACGCGATCAACCGCTCGATCATTGGCTTCGACACGTTCGAAGGCTTCCAGAGCATCGACAAGAAAGAAGACCCGGCTGACGTCAACGAGACCATGTTCTCCGACACCGACCAGTCGCTGATCCAGGACATGATCGACGCCAACGACCTGCTGCGCCCGGTCAACCGCATCCCGCGTTGCGAGCTGGTCAAAGGCGACATCGTCAAAACCGTGCCGGAATGGGTCAAGACCCGTCCGGACCTGGTCGTGGCCATGCTGATCCTCGACACCGACCTGTACGAATCGACCAAGGTCGCGCTGGAAACCTTCCTGCCGTACATGCCAAAAGGCGCGATCGTGGTACTGGACGAAGTGGCTTACCGCAACTTCCCGGGCGAAACCAAAGCCCTGCGCGAAGTGCTGGACCTGAACAAGATCGAACTCAAGCGTCTGCCGTTTGATAGCTGCGTAGGCTACTTCCACGTTTAACCATCAAACTGGAAGCTGAAACAAAACCTGTGGGAGCGGGCTTGCTCGCGAAGACGGACTCACATTCAACAGTTGAGTTGAATGATACGCCGCCTTCGCGAGCAAGCCCGCTCCCACACGTTTATCTGCGGTGCCTTAGGTTGTGGACTGGATCAGGTTCGTCAGCCAGTCCATGAACGCGCAGCGCATCGACACGGCGATCCGTGGAGCTGATTTCAAGTTCCAGATGGGTGCCGCGCCATAAAAAATCGGGCTGATCATCAGCCCGTTTTTTAGTGCCGGGAAACAAGTCCCTTCAACACTGTCAGCAGTTCCACCTTGCCCTTGCGCGGCTCTCCTTCGAACTCGATCCAGCCTTCGTTGAAGCCATCAATCATCTGTATCCGCGGCAATGGATTACGCATGCCCTGATGCTCGAACAACGCCTGCCAGGTCTCGCGCGGCACGCTTTGCATCCGCACCGGTTTGCCCAACAGTTCGCTGAAACCGGCACCCAATTGCAGCGGAGTAATGCGTTGTGGGCCTTCGAGTTCGACGACGCGTTTGCCCTGCCATGATTCCTGCAACAGCTCGGCGGCCACCCGACCGACGTCGGCGGTGGCGATCATCGGCACCGGTTTATCCAGCGGTTGAAGGAAACTCGGAATCATCCCCGAGCCCATCGCGTGCTCGACGTCCCACTGAGCATTTTCCATGAACCACGCCGGGCGCAGGAAAGTGATGGGCAGTTCCAGCGTGTTTAACGCCTGCTCCAGCAGTTGCAACTGGTTGAGCAAGTTCGGCTGAGTGGCGTGGGCACCGATGGTCGACAGGCACACCACGTGACCGGGGCGTGCGGCTGCCAGTGCCTGACGAATGTTTTCCACCAACTGCCGGATTTCTGGAAAACCGGGGGACGGGTCGAAGTTCGACGGCATCATCACAAAAACACCGTCCACGCCGGTAAAGGCCTGGGCCATGGCCTGCCAGTCATCGACATCGGCCAACGCCAGCTCACAACCACGCTGCGCCCACTGCGCGCCTTTGTCGGCGTTGCGCACCACGGCGCGTACCGCACGGCCGGCAGCCAACAAGGTTCGGGCGACTTCGCCACCCACCTGCCCGGTAATGCCCATCACTGCGTACATGAACTGCTCTCCTGCCAGAAAACGACGAATGTCGCGACGGGGAGAATTTTCCGCGCAATGGCGAGATTCTCCGATAGCATCAATGTCACTGCACACGTGATCAGGAATCATCAATGAGCTTCGATGCCAGTCTAGCCAGCGGCATGGGCGTATTCAGCGCGGTAGTCGATGGTGGCAGCTTCGTGCGCGCCGCCGAGGCCTTGGAACTGACGCCATCGGGCGTGAGCCGCGCCATCGCCCGGCTGGAAAAACGCTTGGGCATTCGCCTGTTCGACCGCACCACCCGCACCGTCACCCTGACCGATGAGGGCCGGCGTTTCTACGGCGAGATCGCGCCGCTGCTGGCCAGTCTCGAAGAAGCGGCGAACTCGGCATCCAGCAGCGCCACTCAGGTCCGGGGACGCCTGCGAGTAAACATGGACCCGTACTTTTCCCGACTGATTCTCGGCCCGGCGCTCGGCCAGTTCATGCAGCGCTATCCCGAGCTGTACCTGGAACTGCAAACCCGCGATCAATTGGGCGACATGGTGGCCGATGGTTTTGATCTGGCCGTGCGATTTGGACATCCGGCGTCCTCCTCGCTGGTCGCGCGCCAATTGCTGGAGGTGCGGGTGCTGACCGTCGCCTCGCCGGCCTATCTGAAAAAACATGGGCGGCCATTGACGCCATTGGACATGGAAGACGAGCGGCACGTGTGCATGCAGTTCCGCGATCCGCAAACCGCTCGCCCGTTCGGCTGGGAGTTCCATCGACCGGGACGGCCGGTGTTGCATGTACAGCCGCATTGCCGCTTGCTGGTCAATGATGTCGGCACGCTGCACAGCGTTTGTGAAAGTGGCGAGGCCATCGCCCAGGTACTGGACCTGGGGATGGCGCCAGCGTTGAATGCGGGCCGTCTGGTCGTGTTGTTTCCCGACTGGCCCGATGAGCGTTTCCCGCTGTATGCCTTGTATCCTTCACGGCACTTGCCGGCGGCCAAGGTGCGGGCGTTTCTCGAGTTTGTCAGTGAGCTTTGCGCAAGGTAGCCCGACCGATCACCACCCGCTCACGCACAACGTCATACACCCAGTGATACACATAGGTGTAGGGCAGGAAAAACAGCAGCACACCGATGTCCAGCAGGAACGCCTGCCACAGGCTGACGTTGAGCCACCAGGCAATCAACGGCACCCCGACCGCAACCAGTCCGCCTTCAAACAGCAGCGCATGGACGACTCGCACCCACGCGGTATGAGCGATCTCAAAACGCTTGAGCATGCGATCGAACAAGCCGTTGAAAACCACGTTCCACGCCAGCGCCAATGCCGCGATGACCACGGTGACGACGCCCATCTCGAGCATCGGTTTATCCATGATCCACGCCAGCAATGGCGTACAAATCAGGATGGCCAGCACTTCGAAACCGATGGCCTGCAAGATTCGTTCGGTGATGGATTTGTTGACGTTCATGATCAGGACTCCCTGAGTGACTGTGGTTGCCATGATCCGTCCTCACGCCGATACTTCATAACCAATAACCATCGACCAAGGCGATAGTTCATGGCGTCTCAAGAAGTGTTGCAGGCCTTTGTGCAGGCGGCGACGCAAGGCTCGTTTTCGGCGGCGGCGCGCAAGCTGGGGCGCAGTCAGTCGACCATCAGCGCGGCGGTGGCCAGTCTGGAAATCGATCTGAACCTGACCCTTTTCGACCGCAGCAGCCGCAAACCCGGCCTGACGCCGGCCGGGCACGTGATGCTGCAGCGGGCCGAGGAAATCCTGGCCGCCACCAGCCGTCTGGAAATGACCGCCAGCCAACTCTCGCAAGGGGTTGAGCCGAAGCTGACGGTGGCGATTTCCGACACCTATCAGTCCGACCGGTTCGAAGCGGCGCTCAGTGCGTTCGATCAGCGTTATCCAGACCTGGAGCTTGAATGCCTGATCGCTGAATGCGATGACCTGGTGGCGTTGGTGCAACGCGGTCGGGCGCATGTCGCCTTCGCGGAAAAACAGGACAGTTACCCGCCAGACCTGGTCAGCTCGACGGTTGAGGAAAAGACCGAAATCGCGCTGTTTGTCTCCCCGGAGCATCCGCTGGCGACGCTGAGCGGTATTGATCAGGACGTGTTGCAACAGCACCGGGAGTTACGGCTGGCGACCATCGTCAACCCGTATGAAAGCCGTGCGAAGGGACGTGTCTGGTCGGCGCCGAGTTACCTGATGCTGCTGGAAATGGCCCAGGGTGGATTTGGCTGGGCGCCTTTGCCGCGCTGGCTGGTAGAGCGGTTTGGCCCGGGAACGCTGCAGGAATTGAACGTGCGCGGCTGGCCGAAACCGGTGTTTGTCGATGCGCTGTGGTCGCGGTTGCATCCGCCGGGGCCGGCGGGGAGCTGGTTGCTGGGCAAGATGCTGGAATAGCGGTGTCCCCATCGCGAGAAATCACCTCACTTCAACGCCTTGATCCGCGCCTCGATAAACCGCCGCTCCGGCACCTGCTGCGTCAACTCCAACGCCCGCTCATAAGCCGCTCGCGCCTCCTCGACCCGCCCCAACTGCCGGCAAAACTCCGCCCGCGCCGAATGCGCCAAGTGGTAGTCCTGCAAATCGCCGCGATCCAGAATCCCCTCGACCAACACCAGTCCCGCCAGCGGGCCGTCGCGCCTGGAGATCGCCGCCGCGCGGTTCAATTCAATCACCGGTGAAGGCACCGCCGCCAACAGCACGTCATACAAGCCGACAATCTGCTGCCAGTCAGTCTCCCCCGCCGTGGGCGCCTCGGCGTGCACCGCCGCAATCGCCGCTTGCAGGCAATAAGGTCCGAACCGTCCGGTGCTCAGCGCCGCTTCCACCAGCGCGCAGCCTTCGGCAATCATTTGGGCATCCCACAACGAGCGATCCTGTTCGTCCAGCACAATCAACTCACCGTCTGCCGACGTCCGCGCCCGACGCCGCGACTCGTGCAGCAGCATCAAGGCCAGCAGCCCCATCACCTCCGATTCCGGGAGCAATTGCAGCAACAGACGCCCGAGCCGAATCGCCTCGCGCGTCAGCTCTTCACGGGTCACTTCAGCGCCGACCGACGCCGAGTAGCCTTCGTTGAACACCAGGTAAATCACCCGCAGCACGCTGTCCAGGCGCTCGGGCAATTCCGCCAGCGTTGGGACTTGGTAAGGGATTTTCGCGTCACGGATTTTCGCTTTCGCCCGCACGATGCGCTGGGCGATGGTCGCCGGTGCCGAGAGAAAGGCCCGGGCGATTTCTTCCGTGGTCAGGTCGCAGACTTCGCGCAGAGTCAGCGGCACCTGGGCGTCCGCCGCCAATGCCGGGTGACAACAGGTGAAGATCAGCCGCAAGCGATCATCTTCCACGTCTTCATCACTCCAGTCGGCCTGCTCCAGCGCCTCCAGCTGAGCGATCAGCAGCGGTTTCGAGGCGGCAAACCGCGCGCGCCGACGCAACACATCAATGCCCTTGAAGCGCCCGGTCGACACCAGCCACGCGCGCGGATTGTCCGGCACGCCGTCACGCTGCCAGCGCTCGACCGCGACGAAAAAGGCCTCGTGCATTGCCTCTTCGGCGAGGTCGAAATCGCCGAGCAAACGGATCAGGGTCGCGAGAATCCGCCGCGAGTCTTCACGGTAGACCTGTTCGACCCGAGCCGTGACTGAACTGTCAGGCATCAGTCCGGCATGCCGTCAGTCACCAACGTCACCAGCCGATCAAGGCTTTGCCCCCAGCCATCATGAAAGCCCATGGCGTCGTGAGCCTGGCGATCTTCTTCGGACCAGTGCATGGCGCGGGCGGTGTAGAGGGTTTGGCCGTCCTGGTCTTCAAGCGTCACTTCGGCTGACATGAACGGCTTGCCCGATGGAATCCAGCCTGGAATAAACGCGTCGGTGAACACCAACCGCTCAGGTGCGACGATTTCCAGGAACACACCCATGGTCGGGTACTCGGTGCCGTCCGGGGCGCGCATCAGGGTGCGAAACTGGCCGCCGACCCACAGGTCCATTTCGCATTCGGGCGTGGTCATTCCGTGCGGCCCCCACCACTGGGCGAGCAAGGCGGGCTCGGTCCACGCGCGAAAGATCTTGCGCCGCGGCGCATCAATCAGCCGGCTGATGGACAACTCGTACGGGGCAGGTTTGCGGTCAAGGGTTTGCGGACTCATGGGCTCTCCTGGTTTTTTTGATTGTTATTCAGGGATTCAACTGGCGAACGGGACGCACCTCGACGCTGCCGACCCGGGCCGCCGGAATATTGCCGGCGACCTGGATCGCTTCATTGAGGTCCTTGGCATCGATCAGGTAAAAGCCGGCCAATTGCTCCTTGGTTTCGGCGAACGGGCCATCGGTGATCGACAGCTTGCCGTTGCGCATGCGCACGGTGGTCGCGGTCTGCACCGATTCCAGCGCCTCGGCGGCGAGCATCCGGCCACTGCCCTGGATCGACTCGGCGTAGGCCAGGCACTCGGCGTCCTCGGGGCTGTCGGGCAAGGAGTGCAACGTCTGTTCGTTGCTGTAGACCAGGCACAGATACTTCATTTGGACTCTCCCGGATCGAACTGATCAACTATGGCCGCAGATGGGTGTTTTCGCGCGGCTTCCCGATAAACAACCCGACGATCAGGGTTCAAGGTTGAACAGTGCGCTGCCGCTCGTCATATCGAACGGGGCCGACCAATGTTCGTGGACAATGCGCCATTGCCCGGCGTCGCGCCGATAGCAGGCGGTGACACGCATCCAGCAGGCCTGGGTTTCACCCTGTTCATTGGTGCCGCCGCAATGGGCCAGCCAGTGGGCGAAGGCGATGTGCTCGTCCGCCACGATGTTCATGTGGCTGAAATCAAACTTATGCGCGCCCTGGCACATTTCCATGCACTCCTCCCAGTGCGCGCGATAGGCGGCTTTACCCCGGAATTCCAGGGCCTTGACCGCGTCGTAGGAAACGATGTCCTCGGCATACAGGGGCATGAGCTTGTCGATGTCCTTGGCAATGACGGCCTGACGATAGTTTTCGATCAGTGTCTCGATTTCGTGAGTAGCGTTCATGGTGGATCTCCGTGGTTTTCAGTGTGAAGACACCCTTAGTCGTCTGACCTGACGCCAAATCGACCGTTGAAATAAAAATAATCCACGAACGCAAACTCGCTAGAATCCGAAACATATTTTGTGATGGAAAAAGGACACTCCAGTGATAACCCGACTCGTGCCTTATGAAAGCCTGAACGCGCTTCAGCGCCAGCAGATCGAGGCCATCGAAGTTCACAAAGAGCAAATCAGGTTCTCGGGCGACATCCACGGCGCCCTGCACTCGCTGCTGTCCAAACCCGGCCCCGGGGTCAAGGGATTTGCCTTGTTGGCAGAGGAGAAACCCGTGGCCTTCCTGCTGCTCAAGCGCCCACCGGTGCTGCCCGCGTGGGCCGACGAACACAGCGCCACCCTGCACGCCTTGCAAGTCGATCAGCGGGCTCAGGGCAAAGGTTATGGAACGGCCTGCCTGCAAGCCTTGCCCGACGTGGCACGCCAGGCATTTCCAGAAATAAAAGCGTTGGAATTATCGGTGGACGCAGACAATGAAGCGGCCATCGCGCTCTATGCGAAATTCGGCTGGGTCGACAGCGGCGAAGCGTACAAGGGCCGGATCGGCTATGAACGGCGCATGAGTCTGGTTTTTTGAGGCTGGGTTACAGCGCCAACACCATCTCATGCCACGCCATGCCGCCGTGGTCGGAATCCGAAGGCTTGATGTAGGCGAACCCGAATCCGGCATAGAGCGGAACATGCCGTTCCTTGCACATCAAATGGATGTGAGTCTTTTTCAGTCCTCGCATCCGCTCGATGAATTCGGCCATCAATCGTTTGGCCAAACCCTGCCCCTGATAATCCGGGTGCACCACCACCGACATGATCACCACTTGCGGGCCGGCTGGGTCGTGGCCGATCAGTTCCTTGAAGGCTTCGTCTGACATTTGCACCTGAAACGCCGCACCGGAATTGATGAAACCGGCGACCACGCCGTCGACTTCGGCGACGATGAACCCCTCGGGCCAAGTGGCGATGCGGGTGGCGATTTTTTCCCGGGTGGCGGCTTCGTCACCTTCGTAGGCAACGGTTTCGATAGCGTAGCAACGGTCCAGGTCAGCAGGAATGACGTGGCGGATGACGGTGTTCATGGCAGCTCGGAATCAGCGAATGAGAAGGCTTGGGATCATAGATTAATAAGGTGTTCATATCGATCACCGCAGGCGCCGTAAAGCCTGCGTATAGGCGCTGTCATTGCTCGTTGGAGTGGATTATTGATGTGTCCTGTCTCTGGACATCAATAGGGGGAACACACTATGAGTAGCGTTCAGATCGGTCTTCTTATGCTGTTGGGCATCAGCACGTTTGGCTTCATCACGTTGTCGATCGACCTGATGCGGGCGCGACGGATGAAGCGAGGCAAGTAACATCGAGAGGCGCACGTTCGGTCCGCCTCTCGATGCGCTCATTGCTCTTTGATCGGCAGCCAGATTTCCAGCTTTCCGGTGTTGAGTTTCGGGTTGAAGTCTTCGCTGTAGCGTTCGAATTCCGGCGCGTCCACCGCCTGATAAATGGACTTTGGCAGCCAGGTTTTCCAGATGTATTGAAAAGTCTTGGGCAAAGTGTCCAGTGAACCCTTGTGCTCGAACACCGCATATTGCTGGGGCTGAACCTCGATCCAACGGTACTTCTCGGGCAGGTCATCGAGCTTGCTGATTTCCACGCCGGCAATGTATTCGAAACCACCTTTGCCATCCGGATTGCAGCAAATGCCGTAAGTTACTTCGCCTTTTTGACCGGGAATCCTCCCAATCTCGGGGATGAATTTTTCCCAGAGCTTGGGGATTTTCCTGGAGCTTTCCTGGGTGAATCGCCCGCCAAAACCGGCAATGAGCAAAAAGTGCCCATGTTCGATACGTGGCTCGGCCGGTTTTACGACTTTTTGCTCATCCATGACTCAACTCCTGAGGCGAAAAAAGTGGGTTCGGCTTGGAGTATAGAAGCCCAAGCCGATTCCCCCACTTACAGGGCCTGCAACTGCTCGACGGCGCCCGAGCCAATAAACTCGTTGTAGCCCGATAGAATCACGTAGACCGCGAAGTAGCAGAAGATCGCCGCTGATGCCATATAGGAGTAGCGCAGTAGTTTGTCGCCCAGCAACTTGCCGCCGTGACTCGCGGCGAAACACAACGCGACACACCAGAGCACGCCAGCGCAGAGAAACCCGCCGAGAAACAACGCCGAACTCAGGGCGCCACTGCCGCCGGAGCGCGCGATCAAGGTGCCGCCCACGGCGGCGAACCACAGAATGGCGCTGGGGGATGACATGGCGAGAAAAATGCCGCGAAAAAACTCCTTGCGATGGGAGTTCTGCCCCACGTCCGCAGACTGCGCCAGCACCGCTTCATGGTGAATCGCCGAATAGATCATCTTCGCCGCGAAATACACCAGCAACGCCGAACCACCGATCCACAGCACCCAGCGCACGGTTTCGTACTGCAGCAAAACCGTCATACCCGCCAGCGCCAGCACCGCGTAGATCAGGTCGCCGACACAGGTCCCCAACCCCAGCGCAAAGCCTTGAAAATAGCCGCGCTGCATGGCCAGGGTGATCATCGCGATGTTGGCCACGCCGATATCCAGGCACAGCGAAAGGCTCAGCAAAAAGCCGCTGGTAAATTCCATCAACCGATTTCCTTCGGACAAATTTGTTTACAGAGTCGCTGGACAGTGTGCCATACCAGCCCTTATCTTCCGCAACAGGCCACCGCAGTGGCCAGCGTCGCTCGGACGGTTCCGGGCGCTCACGTTATTCGAGGCAACAATGGCCAACCCAGGTTCGCCGCGCCGCTTTGCGCGCATAGATCGACTCCCCCCTTACGT
>Ga0157371_10001163_pt1 | contig 28264 bp, 22 predicted proteins | sample C45metaG_FD_113462 | JGI IMG/M metagenome (GOLD analysis project Ga0157371, IMG submission 113462) | Corn rhizosphere microbial communities from Kellogg Biological Station, Michigan, USA - C4-5 metaG | ecosystem: Host-associated > Plants > Roots > Rhizosphere > Soil | place: USA: Michigan... | reverse complement strand
TTTCTGAATGCAGCAATCCGATAATCAATATGGGGAAAAAACTAATTAAATATTGGTTGGTCAATTTTCTGATGAGCCTTGTTTTGTTTTTAGCTTACCGAATCGTTATCTCGCAATCAGAAACAACAGATGATGATTGGTTCGCTTGGCTGTTAGACTTTTTAGAAATATTTTTAAACATTGGTTTTTCCTTGATATATCTAGGTGCAATGATTATTTGTTCCTTCTTTATTTTTCTCAATCTCTATCAAAATATCAGAAACAATTTTTATTATTCACTGTTTTCTTTCGTAGGATTGGCTTCAATTTTTACGGGTTATTGGCTGGTCATCATTATGACAGATGATCTTAGGTTCGATGAAAATCCATTAATTACGTTTTTAATCTTTTGTCTGATATACGTCTGCTTTTCCGCCATTCAATTTCTAATCTTCCGAAAACAAATTAAATCAATCCGATGAATTGGAATAATAAATTAACGCATCAGCTGCATACCTCCTATCCCATTATTCAGGCTCCAATGTTCGGCGTTTCCACTCCGGCGATGGTTGCTGCAACGTCCAAAGCCAATTGTTTGGGTTCATTAGCATTGGCAGATTTAGACGCAGCAAAATGTTCTGAATTGATAAAAGAGACAAAAAAACTTACCAATAAGCCATTTGCGGTTAATATTTTTGTTCACGAAATTCCCGAAATTACAAATGAATTAAAAAATAGATATTCCAAAACCAAAAATTTCTTAGAAGAATTAGCCAGACAAAATCAAATTGAAGTTATTCTGCCGGAAATCGATGACATTAAAGTTAATTCTTACCAGGAACAACTAGATGTGATCATTGCTGAAAATTGTAAAATTGTCAGTTTCACATTTGGAAATCTGGATCAGCCAAGTATTAAAAGGTTACAAAACAATGAAACAATCCTTATAGGAACCTGTACATCGGTGAATGAAGCTTTGATTTTAGAACAATCAGGAATCGATATTATTTGTGTGCAAGGCATCGAAGCTGGTGGTCACAGAGGAAGTTTCACGAATGAGGACATTCCTCAAATTGGAGGTTTATCACTTCTGTCTCAAGTCCGTGATTCTGTAAAAGTGCCGATAATATACGCTGGCGGAATTTACAATGCGAGAACTTTAGCAGCATCAAAAACATTAGGAGCAGATGGATTTCAAATCGGAAGTTTGTTTTTATGTTCAGAAGAAAGTGCTTTGAAAGATTTTGAAAAGCAACGGATTAGAAATCTGGAAGAAGATGAAATTATGCTCACCAAAAGTTTCTCCGGACGTTATGCAAGAGGCATTAAAAATAATTTTATAGAAGCGGTGGAAAATTCAGATTTTATACTTCCTTACCCTTATCAGAATAAATTAACAGGCGAACTTCGCAAAGCGTCAAGAGCCCAAAAGAATCCGGAATTTGTGAATCTTTGGACGGGGCAATCTATCAATCAGTTCAGTGGAAAATCTACGACTGATATTTTAGAAGATTTAATAAAACAAGTTGAAAAATTATAAAATATATTAGCCATTTTGGAAAACCAAGAATTCGATACAAATCTAAAATTCTTTACTGATTATTTGAATTTAACCGTCGAAATTAATAACAAAATCAGAAGCTGCGAAAATCTGGGAATGCAGACGCCGGATCATATAAAATCAATAATTAACGATTTATCTATCAGCTCAAATCTGCTGATTATTTTTTCAGATTGTATGGTTATTGCAAAAGCTTTTAATGACAGCAATGTCTTTTTATATCAGACATTTTATGTGAAATCAATTTACAGGATTGTATGTGAAACATTTAAATTGTTTGATAAATACAACAAATTATTGTTTGAAAATTCTGACGATAACGATTCAGCCAAAGAGATCATTCAATTACAGAAAGAATTCAGAAAACAATATAATTTAGAAAGCATTAGATTAATCAGGAATAAAATAGGCTCACATTATACCGAAAATTTCATTGAGCATATAACTCATATCAATAATCTGGATATAAAAGGCGCACTCGATATGTTTTATGATTTTCTGAATTTAATTAATAGAATATCCACATACATTACTATGACACGTTTTCCCTTGGACAGAAGTCATGAGATTTTCCAAAGTTATTTCCTGGATGTTGAAAAATATCTGATTAAAATCAATAAAAAACAATGAAAAACTACCTGTTCCTCGCCGCTGCCATCATCTGCGAAACCATTGGCACATCATTCCTCAAAAAGACAGACAACTTCAGTAAACCTGGGCCAACGGTTATTTTTGTTGTGGCGATGATGGCTTCATTCTATCTGTTAACCTTTGCGCTCAGAAGCATTCCTATGGGCATTGCCTATGCCATCTGGTCAGCAGTCGGCATTGTGCTGATATCCACCGTTGGCTACTTCGTGTACAAACAGGCATTAGACGCACCTGCCATTTTAGGAATGGCATTCATCATTGTAGGTGTGGTCATCATTAATATCTTCTCCAAATCTTCAGCACACTAATAATGGTCAACAAAAAAGTAATCGAAAAACTTTCCGATAGAGAACTGGAAAACTACCTAAAACCAGACAGCCGCTTTATGCCAGCCGCCATCAGCTATGCATACGAGATTCTCCAAACCAGAGGTAAAACATTTTCGGAAGATGAGAAACTGAGAATTGAAGAGATGATCAGCCAAAAAGCCAAAGCCGAACAGGCAGAAAAAGCCAAATTCTCTAAAGGCTGGGATGAGAATATGACCCAAAACGAAACAGCCATAGAACTCTATTCCAATAAGTTCATCTGGATCTACAGCATTATTTTTGGCGTCCCGTTCGGAGCGGTTTTACAAGCCATGAATTTCCAACGACTTAAGAATCCCAAAGGCATCTACATCTCCATCCTCTTCGGAATCCTCTACACCATCTTCCAGGTCGCCCTGCTGACTTATCTGGAAGACAAAGGTTACAAAATCCCTAACGCAACATTTCTATTTTCCGGGATCGGAGCCGCCGTTTTATTTTACATTCGGGAGCAACTGACATCAAAACAATTGGAGTACAGAAGCCGTTCATACATTCTGCCGTTGATTATCGCAGTGCTGATTTATCTACCTTTGGTCTATATTATTATAATGGGAATGTGATTAAATAAAGATTATAATAGAAATCGTAGATGTAGAAACTTAAGGAAAACTAAAGAAGTCTTAAAACATTAAAATTAATATATATTTACTAATTATTAATATTAAAAAATATATAACCATTATTACACATTTTATGAACATTATTACAGAAGAAAAAATTAGAGAGAAAATTAAAGTTACTGTCAAACCAACTTATCATTCCAATCTATCATTGCCATTAAACTTTCTTGATGATCGAATATTTGAAATACTAACATATGATTTAGTAAAAAAGCTAATAAATTCAAATGACAAATTTTTTAAGGAATTTGACAATGTTCAATTGATGCAAGGTGTTGGAGAAAAAGGGATGGATTGCATATTGTTAAAAAATGGAAAAATACAAGGTATTATTCAATGTAAAAAATATGCAAGAAATTTATCTGACACTTCTATCATTGAAGAACTCACAAAATTTTTCATGCACTTTTTCACAGACAATAAAGATTTTTCCAGTAGTAACAAACTGAATTATTATATTTCCACCACTACTGGTTTTAGTGGAAAAGCACAATCAATATGTAATGACATTAATAATAATATTTTTTTTGATGAAAATCGTATCAAAGGTGTAGTTGATAAATTAATGATAAAATTCAAAAGCTTATCAACTATAGATGCATCTTCTTTTTTATTATTTTATCGACAGATTTTAAAAAGGGTTAACATCGTCCAAATAAGACCGGATGATTATAATATTTGGATTAACAAATATCAGGATGTTATGGAGAGCTTTTTTGACATAAAGAAAGTGACTGATAATGAACTTATTGAAAAAAGTAAAAAAGAAATAATTCAGAAAATGCAAAATCTTATTTCTCCTGATGATTCTTTAGTAATTGGAGAATTTATAAATAATTATAAAGTAGCTGTTCATGATAAACTAAATAGTATAAACTTTATAGGTTTTGATTTACATAGATATCGCCAAAGGCCTACAGATATTACTTTAACAGAACTTTTTGTCCAACCGACCTTTACAGAAAGAAATTTTGATGATAAAAAAACAAATCCAATTAGTAAGCAAAATTTAAAAGTTAACGATATTTTTAACTCAGATAAGAATTTAATAATTCTTGGAGATCCTGGTGCAGGTAAGTCACTACTAGTTAAATTTTTAATTGTACAATTGGTATCTTCAAAAAAAACTAATAACTTAATAAAAAATTATTCAAACTACATACCTTTTAGAATCGAGCTTAGAAAGTATAATGAAGTTAGAGAAAATAAGAGCATAGTTGAATATTTAGTTGATATTCTGTCAAATGAATATCAAACACAAATCAAAATTGATCAGTTAACTAAAATATTAGATAATTATCCTACATTAATATTTTTCGATGGACTTGATGAAATTTTTAATGTAAATCATAAAACAAAAACCAAAGAAAATATAGATTCATTTTGTTTAAAATATACAAAATCAAAATCCATTGTTACCTCACGTTTTATTGGATATCACGATATAAAATTTAATTCTAAAAAATATGATGAATTCGCTATTCAAAATTTTAATGATAATCAGATTAGCGAGCTTGTCAATAAATTTTATTCAACACAGATTGCTAATCAAGATAAACGATCTAAAGCAATAAAACTATGCCTTCTTCAAATAAAAAAGGATGTCGATGAATCTTTAAAGAGTAATCCACTTATAATGACTTTGATTTTAATACTTTCTAGCAATAATATCATTATACCAGATTCAAAGCTTGAAATTTACGAAGCATGCACAAAAACACTAGTTGACACAATTGATATAAAAGAAAAAGAATTAAAATTTGAAATTCCAGTAAAACACAAAAGGTTAGTTTTTGCTCATTTAGCATATTGGCAATATGAATCATTGACCAAAAATTCTCCTATAAATTATAACAATGCTATAAAATCAATATCAACTTTTCTTTTAGAAAAAAAAGAAGTATCAGAATATGTAGATGCAGAAGATAAAGCAAAGAAGTTTCTTGAATATGCAGAAAAGAGGTCGATTTATTTTGAAGATAATTTCACTCATAAAACTTTTTTAGAATACTATACTGCTGATTATTTGTATATTAATTATTTTACCAAAGCAAGCGATGTAGCCAAAAAAATAGCAATATCAATAATTAGCTCATATTTAGATAATTCTTTTTGGTATATTGTTTTTGAACTCCTTTTCATGCGTGTAGATAGTGAACAAGCCGACGATGAGCTTTTAGATGAAATATTTTGTACCCAGATTGAAAGTAACAATTTAAATATTATTTATTTTCTAATTGGTAACTTACAAAAATTTATAAATGTAAGTAATAAAGTTAAAAAAAATATAATTTTAAAAGCTATACAACTTTGTATTAGAGGTGAAAAGATAACTGAATCAAAAATGAGTTTTAATCTTGATGAAAATTCGTTAATTGGTAAAATATATTTGTTAACTAAAGATGAAAATTTGTTAAAAATGCTACAAGATATTTTTAACGAATTGGAAACCTCAGATATTTCAGAAAAAGAATTAATTGAACTTTATATTTTATATTATGAAATATGTTCGTTCAAAAATAGTTCAGAAGTTAATTTGTTAATTTCTAATATTTCTCAAGCAGAAAAATTAGCCTGCAAAGATATACACTTGTATTCTCAAGTCTTTTTGAAACGAAATGCAATCAATATCCTCTCGATAAATATATTAGTTGATCAAATTGGTTATTTTGGCAAAAAAAGTATTTTTCAAGAAATACAGTTTAAGCACAGAAAAAACGTTTCGAGAATCGCTATTTTTAGCATATTTTTAATAAATTCAATTGAAAAAACGAACTTTAAAGAATTTAATAAGGGTATATCAACTTTAATTCAATACGGAGTGACCTATAAAGAAATTATTAATCATATCAAAAAAGATGATTTACACTACTACTACAGTCAATCAAATCTAGAAAATGTTATCAAGTTTTATATTTTATCCAATGATGAAAATATAATATTATTGTTAACCTTATATCAGCAAAAAGTACTGATAGAAAAGAATATCAAAAATTACGATTAAAATATACAGACGATAAAATGAAAATTATCGACAAAATAATTTTCAAGAAATCGTCTATATAAATAGAAATATATTTTTATCCCAAGTCTAAATTAATCTAATTCCAATTAAAAATATATTTTTAGATTTGTTTTTATAAACAATCAAAATACAAATGATTATGGCAATAATTACAGAAACTGGCCACGCAAAAAACACGGCCAATGCAAAACTGTTGATCAACTACATCACGCAGTTGGCAGCACTCTACCAGCCCAGCAATGATGACATCAAACTGACGGTTCTCAAAAACCTATACCAGACCGCATACGACGATATGCAGACAGTCAACAACACACTGGCGCCCTACAAATTGGCAGCTAAAGATAGAGCAGCCATATTCACCCCAATCGTTAAAAAATTGGCCAAACTTCACAAAGCATACAAATCTACCAAAGGCATAACAGCAGCACAGTTGGAACTTTTCCTCACCATCTCCCGCAAATTCAAAGGCGTCCGCAAAAATAAGGGCGAAGATCCAAAACCACCGGAAACCGATCAGAACCAGCACTCCGTGGCACAAACCAGTTATGACCAGCGTGCCAACACATTCGCAGAATTGATAGAGTTGCTTCAGAGCACCAGCAACTATGCCCCCAACGAGGTAGAATATCAGATCACCACCCTCCAGGATGAGAGAGACCAGATGATGGATGCTACGGACAAAGTCGGAGATACCTACTTCCCCCTCAGCAGGGCAAGAACCAAAAGAAACGAAACCATGTACACTGGCAAGCTGAATTTGGTCGATACCTGCAACACCGCCAAATACTACCTGTCAACAATCATGGACAACAAGTCCCCGGAGTACAAAGCCATCGCCAGACTAAAATTCAAAAAACCATAAGCCATCTCAAAAACAGAGATAGCGTCCATAAAACAACAAAACCCTTTCAACCCAGTTGATAGAGTCTTTTCTTTAAATAAAATCGCCAACCATCACCCATTGATCATTAACCTCTAACAATTGATACTTGACCATTAAAAAGAATTAGCTTACGCACAAAAAGAAAACCCTTCTGCACTGAAAGAAATCGTATCCGCACAGAAAGAAAACGCTTCTGCACGGAAATAAAACACATCCGCATAGAAATAAATCGCTTCCGCACAGAAATAAATCGCTTCTGCACGGAAATAAAACACATCCGCATAGAAATAAATCGCTTCCGCACAGAAAGAAAACACAATCTCAAACAAATAAACCCAAATCTACACAAAGCAAAAACCCTTTCAATCAACTTGAAAGGGTCTTTTTGAAAAACAAAATCATTAATCATTAATAATTCACCATTAATAATTAAAAAAAAAGACTGCCATTGCTGACAGTCTAAAATAGAAAATTAGGATTTATTTTGCTTGAAAATACACTCTTCTATTTGCTTTATTTTTCCACTCAGGACATTTCGAAGCAGGGTCGCACTCTGGATATTTCAAGTCCAGTTTACCGTTACCTTTAGCTTCCAACTTCGCAGAATTAGCACCGTTGGTGATCAAATATTGTTTTACATTGTTAGCTCTTCTTTCAGACAACGCTTGGTTGTAGCTTTGAGATCCTCTGGTATCAGTTGCACCCACTACAACGTAAGAACCGTTGGTAGAGTTGATGTAATTGATGGCACTGTTCAATACAGGCGTGTTATTAGGCAGGATTCTGTCAGAGTTAAGATCGAATTCGATACCGCTCATTGCAGTTTCATCAGAAGATACTACACCATTTCCGGCAGGAGTTGTTGGACAACCGTTGTTTTCAACTGGTCCTGGCACAGTTACACATTTGTCATACAGATCGATTACACCATCCATATCAACATCCAATGCAACACCGGCACCATCTACTCTAGTTCCCGCTGGAGTGTCAAGCTGTCTGTCCCAGTCATCGCAAACACCGTCGTTATCGGCATCACCTGCTTTACACAATTGGATGTTATCGATTTTAGTTTCCAATTCATCCATCTTAGTGTAAACTTCTTGCAATGGATCGTGCCACATTAGGCTGTTACTGTGTTTACCCAGGTTAAGAGTTAGACCCAAAGTCGCGTTGAAGAAGTTATCAGAAGTGTGAGAAGAGATTCTGTTCACAGCACTGTATTGATCTCCTCCACCATCGAAGGCATCGTCACCAGTATATACATACATCAATCTTCCTTCGATGTCTACTCTGTTACTGATTTTATATTTCAATCCCGCACCTGCTTGTCCGAATAATGAATTAAATTTAAATGCTTTATTTTCTGTCATCAGTCTTTGGCCAAACTCATCTTTTTGGTACGCACGGTAACCTAAAACTCCGGCACCTGCATAAGCATGCAATGCCCATCTGAAATCACCATTATGATCCACTCTTCTCAACAAGTTAGAAAGGTTGATATCTCCCAATAATGAGATTGCATCATATTGAGTTCTGCCTGCAACTTGTAGATTAGCTGCTGCATTGGCAGGAGCTGCATCTTTCGTGTTGAAGTAACCTTGTCTTGTCTCTCCTCTGTCGTATTGCAATTTCAAACCGAAAGTATGAGTGATCGCTTTGTCAATACTAAAGTAAGCAGAATAACCTACCAATGTATTACCACCTTGGATAGATTTCAAATCTGCATTTTGCATAAAAGGAACACCGCCACCAAAGGAAATAGCCCAGCTATTGAATCTTGGTCCTTCAGTTTTTACAGAAGTAGTTTCTGCAGGAGTTGTAGTTGTTGTTGTTTGCATCATCTCTTGAGAGAACATCACAGCAGGACACGCCAAGGCCAGTGACAAAAGTGTTAATTTTGATTTCATAATGATAAATTTAAATTGTTTTACTTATTAATAGTATAATTAGGGTTATTATACTCTACCCCGATCAATACTAAGATATTGATGAGGTGTGTTCCTCTATCCAATTACCATACCAATAAAAATATTTATTTATTATTTTGAATAATTCAAAAGTAGAAACCTTCTAATAATTTAACATTTTCTCCAAAGATTCCTCGATGAATCATAAGAATTTGGGGCAACCATTTTATCAAATTTAATTTTTGTTAAATAATTAAAAATATTTCCCAACTACAGATTTATATGAATTTATAAAGAAAAGCCTCCGCGAAATTAAAAAATAAAGATTTTTTTTAACATCGAGAATAATTTTAGGAGTCTTCAAACAAATAATTTAACTTAAGCTTTAACTTTTCTGTATAAAAACTCATCTTAAATAAAAAACGACACTATTATGAAAAAGTATCTTCTATTCTATCTATTAACAGTCTCTATCTCCATTCTATCACAAACCACAAAAACTTATAACATCAATGGCCTTAACCGAAAAGCCATCTTCTATGAGCCAACAATTAAATCTGATAAAACACCGGTAGTCTTTGTTTTCCATGGACACGGTGGCAACGCCAATTTTGTGAGCAGAAAAATAGACGTCCAGAATTATTACAAAGAAGCCTTGGTTATTTTTATGGAAGGCCTGCCCGGCCGATCAGTTCCCGGCATAGATCCAAATGGTAAAATGAACGGCTGGCAAATTTTCACAGATGATCTGGAAGGAAGAGACATTCAGTTCTTTGATGAGGTTCTCTCAGACATTCATCACAAAAATTACATAGTGGATGATCAAAGAATCTACCTCATAGGCCACTCCAACGGTGCCAGATTCGTGAGTGTACTTTGGAAAATGAGAGGTGACCAAATCGCAGCCATTTGTTCTGCATCGGCGCAAGGTGGTAATATGATTTCAGGAGCTATTCCAATTTCCGTTTGGATGTATATTGGCAAAAATGATCGAATCGTCTCACCTAAAAGTCAGGAAGAATCTATCCCGATTGTCAAAACCAACTTAGGAATCACAGACAATGGAAAAACAGAAGACGACAAAACTTATTTCAAAGGAAAAAACAACACAGAACTCGTTCTCCAGCAAACCAACGCGGGCCACGAATTCCCCAAATCCTCTCTCCCAGAAATAATAAGCTTCTTCAAAATACACACAAAATAAAAAAACCTCTCCAAATCGGAGAGGTTTTCTTTATATATAGATGAATCAAAAATCTTTTATTATTTATAATTCATCATTCATAACTAATTTACATATACGCTTCAATCGGCTCGCATGTACAAACCAAATTTCTGTCGCCATACGCTTCGTCCACTCTTGCAACCGTAGCAAAGAATTTGTGAGTTCTCACCCATTCCAATGGATATGCTGCTTTCTCTCTTCCATAAGGTTTATCCCAATTGTCAGAAATCACCAATTGTTCAGTGTGAGGCGCATTCTTCAACACGTTGTTATCTTTATCAGCTTCACCACTCGCAATCTCCTCAATTTCTTTTTTGATATTGATTAATGCCTCAGCAAATCTGTCGATTTCTTCTTTGTTTTCAGACTCAGTTGGCTCTATCATCAATGTTCCAGCCACAGGGAAACTTACTGTTGGTGCGTGGAAACCATAATCCATCAAACGTTTCGCCACATCTGCCACTTCAATTCCTAAAGATTTGAACTGACGGAAATCTACGATACATTCGTGTGCCACTCTGCCTTTGTCGTTTGCATAAAGGATTGGGAAATGCTCAGCCAAAATTTCTTTCAGATAGTTAGCATTTAGAATGGCGTGCTCAGTGGCTTTTTTCAATCCGGAAGTTCCCAGCATTTTGATGTAAGCGTAAGAAATATTCAAAATCAATCCGGAACCGTAAGGCGCGGCAGAAATTCCTTCAATAGCTTCTTTTCCACCGATAGAAATATTCGCATTCGTTGGTAAGAAAGGAACCAAATGTTCAGCCACACAAATGGGGCCAACACCAGGACCACCACCACCGTGAGGAATGGCGAAAGTTTTATGAAGGTTCAAGTGACAAACATCTGCGCCAATATTTCCAGGGCTTGTGAAACCAACTTGCGCGTTCATATTTGCACCGTCCATATAAACTTGTCCGCCGTGATCGTGCGTTAGTTTCGTAATTTCTTTGATATTAGCATCGAAGAAACCGTAAGTCGAAGGATAAGTAATCATCACACAAGACAAATTCTCAGAATGTTGTTCTGTCTTCGCTTTGAAATCTTCAAAATCAATTTCTCCATTCTCAAGATTCTTCACAACTACGATTTTCATTCCCGCCATTGCTGCAGAAGCAGGATTGGTTCCATGCGCAGATTGTGGAATCAAGACGATATTTCTGTGACCTTCGCCTCTGTTTTTGTGATATTCGCGAATAACCATTAGTCCAGCGTATTCACCTTGAGCACCAGAATTTGGTTGAAGAGAAGTTCCAGCAAAACCTGTTATTTCTGCTAAATCTTTCTCCAAATCTTTAATCATTTTCTGATAACCTCCTGCTTGTTCTGTTGGCACAAATGGATGCACACCACCCCATTCTCCCCAAGAAAGAGGAATCATTTGAGTTGCAGCATTCAGTTTCATTGTACAAGAACCTAGAGAAATCATTGAGTGCGTCAGTGACAAATCTTTTCTTTCAAGACGTTTGATGTAACGCATCAATTCTGTCTCAGTATGGTATTTGTTGAAAACTTCTTCATCCAGAATACTATCAGTTCTCAATAATTCTTCGGGAATCGAATACGCTTCTTTAAGGCTTACTTTATAACCTTGCTTTCCTTTGAACTGAGCAAAAGCTTCAATCAAATGATTTAATTTATCAACTGTAGTCGTTTCATTAATGGAAATACTAACAATGCCCTGAGAGAAATAATTAAGATTAATTTTCTGGTCTCTCATTTTCATTCTCAAAGAAGATTTCTCCTCCTCGTGCAACCTGAATTTCACTGTATCGAAAACCGGTTCGTCCACGATGTCATAACCTAAAACATTAAGCGCATCGCCTAAAGCATTGGTCTTAAAATGAATCTGGTCAGCAATATAATTCAAACCTTTAGGCCCGTGATAAACAGCATACATACCCGCCATTACCGCAAGAAGAACTTGAGCTGTACAAATGTTGGAAGTTGCTCTTTCTCTTTTGATATGTTGCTCTCTGGTTTGAAGCGCCATTCTCAACGCACGTTTACCGTACATATCCTGAGAAACCCCAATAATCCTTCCCGGAATATCTCTTTTATAATCTTCCTTACAAGTGAAAAATGCTGCGTGAGGACCGCCGTAACCCATCGGAATTCCAAATCTTTGAGATGTTCCAACAGCACAATCTGCACCCATATCAGCTGGAGATTTAAGCTTTACCAAAGCCATCGGGTCACAAGCTACTACAACTTGTAGATTGAATTCTTTATAATAAGTAATGTTGTCCGTATAATCTAAAACAATTCCGTTTTTCCCCGGATATTGCAAAAGAACTCCGAAATAAGAATCATTGAACTGATGATTGATATGATTACCCACAATCACATCAATACCAAGACCTTCCGCTTTAGTCTTAAGGACAGAAACCGTCTGTGGGAGAACTAAATCTGAGATAAAAAACTTAGTAGAATTACTTTTCTTTTGGTCTTTCGTTCTATTGTTGAAGAACATATGCATCGCTTCCGCAGCAGCCGTAGATTCGTCAAGAAGAGAGGCGTTTGCCAAAGGAAAACCAGTTAAATCAGAAACAACAGTCTGGAAGTTAAGAAGAGCTTCTAATCTTCCTTGTGCAATCTCTGCCTGATAAGGTGTGTAAGCCGTGTACCAGCTTGGGTTTTCAAGAATATTTCTTTGGATTGGAGAAGGTAAAATTGTATTGTGATAACCGAAACCAATATAGTTATCGAAATTCAGGTTCTTAGAGGCCAATTCCTTGGAATGTAAAAGCATCTCATACTCCGAAAGTGGCTCCGAAATGTCCAAATCTTTCTCCAGTCTGATGGCATCCGGAATGGTTTGTGAGATGAGTTCTTCAATACTCGCTGCTCCTACTTTCTTTAGCATTTCCGCTTTATCAGACTCATTAAGGCTGATGTGGCGATTTACGAATTGTTGTGTATTCATTTATAAAACTTGAAATTAGATTCTTATTAATAAGGTTTGTAAATTTAATCAATTTAAAAAATAATCATTAAGTGTAAAATTTGATAAAATCTATCGACACCATTTTATTTAGTACAAAAAATTTATTTTTAAAAGCTATTTATTGTATATTGTGTTGATTTTATCCGAATATTTTTCGAGAACGATATTTCGTTTAATTTTTAAGGTCGGTGTAATTTCCCCATTTTGGATTTCAAAATCCGCAGGCATCAGGATAAATTTCTTGATTTTCTCAAAACTGGAAACGTTAGATTGAATTCCGTCTATTAATTCCTGATAAAATTTCTGAACTTTTTCATTCTCTACCACTTCTTGCCAGTTGGTAAAAGGTACGCCAAGCGTTTTAATTTTTTCTTCCAATGTCTCAAAATTCGGAACAATCAGAGCTGAAACGAACGGTCTATCTTCCGCAATCAACATAATCTGGTTGATGTAACTATTGTTGGAAAACATATTTTCAATCGGTTGTGGCGCAATGTATTTTCCGTTCGAAGTTTTCATCAAATCTTTGATTCGGTCTGTGATGGTAAGGTTTCCTTCGTTATCAAAAATGCCGGCATCTCCGGTTTTCATCCAGCCATCATCGGTAAAGACTTTAGCGGTTTCTTCCGGATTTTTGTAATAACCTTTCATTATTCCGCTTCCTTTGACCAAAATCTCATCATTTTCCCCGATTTTAATTTGAGAATCTCCCAATAGTTTTCCTGCACTTCCATATTTATATTTTGTAAACGGAAAAGCCGTGACAGTCGCGGTAGTTTCTGTCATTCCGTAACCCACAGTGATGTGAATGCCCATTGCATCAAAGAATTTTGTCACTTCTTCTGAAATCGAAGCGCCTCCGCAAGGCATAAACCACAATCTTCCGCCCAATTTTGTTTTGATTTTATCGAAAACCAGAGCGTTGGCAATTTTATATTTTTGATTTAATAAGAAAGGAACATTTTGTTGATTCCGTTTTAATTCCGAAACCTGACTTCCATTTTCGATTGCCCAAGCGAAGATTTTTTTCTTGATTGGAGAAGCAGTCACCAGCATTTCGTTGATTCCTGCATAGATTTTCTGATAGAATCTCGGCACAGAACACATTGCGGTTGGACGAACTTCCGTCAAAGCACTGGCAATTAATTTTGGATTCTCCAAGAAACTTACTTTTGCGCCTTGAGAAAAACAGAACAATGTCCAGCTTCTTTCGAAAACGTGGCTGAGTGGCAAAAAAGCCAAAGAATGTTCGCCTTCAAAATTCTTAAAATCGAAGAATTTTACGTGCTTATCAAAAGTATCCTGAAAATTGCCGTGAGTGATCATCACACCTTTCGGAATTCCGGAAGTTCCAGATGTGTAAATGATGGTTGCAACATCGTCATTCGTTCTTTCAATAATATCAAATGTATCGGAACTATTCTCAATAAAATCCTGAAGTGTAATGGATTTATCTTTTAATTTAAAACTGCTTTTTGCGGAAATAATCAGTTCGACATTTTGTGATTTGCTTAATAATTCGTGGCAAATATCGTATTGTTCTTCGTTTCCCGCCAAAATGATTTTCGGTTCAGCATGATTGATAATGTACTCCACTTGCTCCGTTCCGTTGGTCGAATAAATGGGAACCGTGACCGCACCAAGACACAACGTTCCCAAATCCATAATCATCCATTCCGGCGAATTATCCGCAAAAATCGCAACTCTGTCATCCTGTTGGACGCCAGCTTCTGCAAGCGCGTTGGCAGTTTTGAAAACTGTTTTTTGGAATCTAGCCCAAGTCAGTTCCTTCCACTCATTATTTTTTTTGAATCCTACAGACGCTTTCTGTGGAAATCTTTTGACGTTCTTATTCAGAAATTCCGCAATGTTCATTAATTAGATTTTTTAATGCTTTCGGCATAATTTTTCAGATGAAAATTGACACTTTCATCGATGGGAATGAATTTGTAATTCAACGTTTCACGAATTTTTTTATTGGTAATTTTCGAATCGGATTTGATAGTTTCTACATTGGTTTTGTTCGCCAATTTCAGAATAGGAATCAGCCAACCCAGCAATGTTGAAAATATTGGTAATATATCAAGAATTGAATTCGGAATAATTTTTACAGGCGATTTTCCGAATACTTTTCGGACTTTATCAGAAATCGTTTTGTATTTAATATTTTCAGAAGTGACAATAAATCTTTGTCCGAAAATTGATTTGTCCATCAATTCAATCGCAACATTCGCCACATCCCGAACATCGACATAAGCCGTAGAACCTGGAAACGTAAAACCGTTGGATAATTCTTTGAACAACTTTCCACTGCTGTGATTCCAGTTTCCGGAACCTATAATGAGACCTGGATTGATAATAACTGTATTAAGACCTTCGTATTGCGCGCGCCAAACTTCCATTTCTGAAACATATTTGGAAATCGCATAATCTGAATGGTGAAGTTTCTCGTTAAAATCAGAGTTTTCATCCATTTCGCCCTTTTCATTATAACCATCCAAAACAGCAATGGAACTTACGAAAAGAAACTTTTTGACTTGATTTGAGTCGATGGCGAAGAGCAATTTCTCAGTAACTTCTGAGTTATTTCGGTACAATGCCTTTTGATCTTTCGGATTGAAACTGACTTTGGCAGAGCAATGATAAACTTCATCAACATCTTTCAAAACATTCTGCAATGATTCCAAATCTTCGAAATCAATGTTCATCCATTCGATTTGATTGAAATAAAAATCAGGCTGGTCTGTATAAAATCGGTAAGATTCCAGAACATCCGTCAGGTTGCTGGATTTTCTTTTGGTGGCACGAACTTTCTTCCCTTTTTTCAAAAGTTCGAGAACAATAACTCTTCCCAAAATTCCGGTTGCGCCAGTGACTAAAATCATTCTGTGTCTGGTGTTTGATGTCCGATGTCGGATGTTTTTTTGAAAAACTGAATGATAAAAACTGAATTCAAAATCGAAAATATTAAAATAACTGCAACAAAATACCAGAAGCTCTTTCCTTCTAAAAACCATTCTCCTTTGCCAGAAACTGAGTCTCTGATGACTAAAAATAAAAGTCCTAAAAGAAAAAGATTGATAATGGCAGAAAAACCAAGTATCAATTTGTAGATAAGCTGTTGATGTTTAATCATAAGTCTCAAAGATAAAACTTGAAAACTAACCCTGCAAGAATTCTTTTACTGCAGCATTGAAATCAACAGGATTATTCGCTTGAACCCAATGTTCTGCATTTTTGATTTTGATGATTTTTGAATCCGGAAATTGTTGTCTGATGAGCAATTCATCTTGAGGCAAAATGTAATTGGAATTTGCACCTCCAATGAACAAAGTCGGACCTTGGAAGACTCCGAATCTGATAGCATTTGAAACAAATTCTGTATATTTTTCTGCCAAAGTTTTAAGATTAAATCTCCAAGCCAGCTTTTTATCGTCTGTCCAATACAGATTTTTCATCAAAAACTGAATCACAAATTTCTCGTGAATATATTCGCCCAAAACAGCTTCAACATCTTGCCTGGATTCCGCTTTTTCGAAATCAACAGACTGAAGAGCTTTGATAATCCCTTGATGATGTGGCGGATATGCTTTTGGTGTAATGTCTACGACAATCAGTTTTTCTAATCTTTCTGGGAAATTAATGGCGAATTGCATCACTGCTTTTCCTCCTAAAGAATGTCCCAAAACATTGGCTTTTTGAATGTTATGAGCATCCATATAATTGACAATATCCTGAGCCAAATCGTCGTGCGACATAGAATCTGAATGAAAACTTCTACCGTGATTTCTCAAATCTAAGATATGAGTTGGCATCAATTCTCCAAATTCTTTCCCAAAACTGCCCCAATTATCGAGCATTCCGAACAATCCATGAAACACCAAAAGTGGTATTTCTGTTCGATCTTCTCCGTATATTTTTGAATGTAAAATTTCCATTAATAATAAAATATAATTACCACTTCGCCAATCGTTTCAAATAAGCCTGAACTGTATTTTCCAATCCCAAATACAATGCTTCCGAAATTAAAGCGTGACCTATGGAAACCTCCAAAAGATTCGGAATATGGTCTGCGAAATATTTTAAATTATCTAAACTCAAATCGTGTCCGGCATTGATTCCTAAACCAAATTTCTCTGCTTCAACAGCTGTTTCAACATACAATCTGACAGCCTCTTCTTTATCTATTGGATAATTGGCAGCGTAAGCTTCTGTGTACAGTTCGATTCTATCGGCGCCAGTTTCTGATGCATATTTTACCATTTCAGGATTCGGGTCAAGGAAGATAGAAGTTCTGATTCCTGCATTTTTAAAATCAGCAATTACCGATTTCAAAAAGCCCAAGTTCTTCTCACAATCCCAGCCAGCATTGGACGTGATCGCATTATCAGCATCCGGAACCAAAGTCACTTGCTCTGGTTTTACTTCCAAAACCATATCAATAAAAGGTCGGTGTGGATTTCCTTCAATATTAAATTCCGTTGTTACCAAAGGTTTCAAATCATAAACATCTTTCCGCGTGATATGCCTTTCGTCTGGTCTTGGATGAATAGTAATTCCCTGTGCGCCGAATCTTTCCAAATCCAGAGCGACCTGAGTTACACTTGGAACATCGCCACCGCGGGCATTCCTGAGTGTTGCGATTTTATTGATATTGACACTTAATTTTGTCATAATTTTTTAATTGATAAATGATTTTAAATTTTGTGAACCTGCATTATTTCCAAATCAAATTCCTTGGAAGCCACCAAAAGATGGTCAAAAATATCAGCCTGAATTTGCTCAAAATGTTCCCACTTTGAATCGTTTGAAAAACAATAGATTTCCAAAGGCATTCCTTGTGGCGTAATTTCCATTTGTCTTACCATCAAAGTTCCTGATTGGTCTACATTCGGATTGTTTTTCAGATAACTCATGGCGTATTTTCGGAACGTTCCAATGTTCGTCAGCTGTTGTCCGTTGATGATTTCATCGGAGTTAACAAGATTCACTTTTTGTTGTTCTATCTCTTTCTTTTTCTCCAAAAGATAATCGTGAATCAAATTGATTTTCAGTAATTCTTCGAACAATTCATCATTAAGAAACTTAAAAGATTTGATGTTAAAAACAATTGATTTTTTGATTCTTCGGGTATTGGTTTCGGACATCACCTGCATATTTTTGATTTCCGTCGTCAGCAAATCATAAGTGGGGATGGTTGATAATGTTTTGTCAAAATTTCTGATTTTTGTCGTCAGCAAATCGATATCTTCAATATTGCCTTCGATAGAATATTTTGGAATTGCTACCCAATCTCCGACTTTCAAATTCTTAGAAGTTGCAACATGAATTCCCGTTACAAAACCCAAAATCGTATCTCGGAAAACCAAAACCATCACAGCTGTTATCGCTCCAAGACTTCCCAAAACCGTACTTCCGCTGATGCCGAATAAAACGCAAATAGCAATGACGCCAAAAATAAATCCACCGAAAATCCTAACCGTTTGAGAAATAGAATTGATGGCAATAATTTTATAATAATCCTGCTGAATCAGGTAATAATTCTGTAGAACTTTGATGAAACGGAAAGCCATATTGGCAATCACTAAAACAATCAGAATCCCAATCAATCTTTCAAGAAAAACAAAGCTTTTCGGATGCCGATAAAAGATAGAAAATAAAGCATAATTACCAAATCCTAAAGCCAAGATATTAGCCACAGAATTAGTCACTTTGGCTTTATAAATGGACTTCATCACAGGATATTTCTCCTTATCAAAAAAGAATTTGAAAACCAGATTGATTCCATTTTTTAAGAGAAAGGCCACAATGAAAATCAGTGAAATAAGAAGTGCGAATTTGAAGGTAATCTGACTCGCCAGAACAAACTCATCGGGAAAAAAATCTTTGCAGAAGAAATGAATCTCGTCACTGATTTGTTGAAGAAAATCTTTATAATCTATGAGTTCGTTTTTCATTGAGAAGAATTATTTCACAAATTTAAGGATAAAAAAAAACTTTTGGCATTACTTTGAATGTTGTATTTTTAAATAAATTTAAATTAATGGATTCGGTTTTCATCGATATTATTGCTCTCATTCTGCTTTTCGTAGGAATGCTTGGAACTTTTCTCCCAGTTTTACCTGGGTTGCTATTGAGTATCTGTGGATTACTAATTTTCAAATATGGAACAGAGAACGATATGCCAATGATGTACGTTTGGATTTTTGTTTTATTGACGATAATTTCCACAGTTTTGAATTATGTAATTCCTGCAAAAACCAACAAAAAATACGGTGGAACACGGTATGGAAGCATTGGTTCTTTCATTGGAACCTTGTTGGGATTATTTTTCATTCCAATTCCATTGGGCTTTTTGATAGGAATGCTTTTAGGCGTTTTCGTTGGCGAATTACTACATGATAGGAGCGATACAAAAAAAGCATTCAATTCTATGAAAGGTGCTTTTATTGGTTTCATTTACGGAACTGGATTTAATCTAATGGTTGGGCTGGCAATGTTTTTGGTTGTTGGTTATTATATATTCTTTTAAAATTTAACATTATGAAATTATTATACGCAGCTCCTTTTCTATTGTTGATGACCAACTGCAAGACACAAACGTCAAAACCTGAAACATCTGTTGTATCGAACAATACCGTCAAAATCGATTTGGAAAAACAAGTCAAAATTCCGAATTCTAAAATTACGCTTAAATTTAAGGAAGTGACGGAAGACAGCCGTTGTCCTGTTGATGTAACTTGCGTTTGGGAAGGCGTTGCGACGGTGAATATTGAAGCGAGTTCAGGAAATCAAACAACTAATTTTTCGGTTGGAACACGAGATTTCTTGGCAAAAAACATCAGCAAATCGTTTAGTTTTTCAGGTTACAGATTCACAGTAACAGAATTGATACCACAGCCTGGTGGAAAACCGCAGGCAACTTCTGTGACATTGAAATATGAAAAAGAGTAGTAAATATAGATTACCATCGCAGATTTTACGGATTGGGTTATATATCTTTCTGTTTGAAATTTGCCAAATCTTCAAATCTGCGAGAATATTAAAACAGTTTAAAACTCTAAATTCTCAAACCCAATTATCCCCAAACAATAGGATTTTTTCCTTTCTCCAAAAGATAATTATTGATTTTGGAAAATGGCTTGCTACCGAAAAAGCCTCTGTAAACCGAAAAAGGAGAAGGATGCGCAGATTGAATAATAAAGTGTTTGTTTTGGTTAATTAGCAACGCTTTTTTCTGTGCAAATGCGCCCCAAAGTACGAAAACCACATTCTCTTTTTTGTCAGAAATTTCTTTGATGATAAAATCTGTAAACCTTTCCCAGCCGATATCTTTGTGAGAATTCGGTTCGTGCGCCTTTACGGTTAAAGTCGCATTGAGAAGGAGAACGCCTTGTTTTGCCCAATCCTGCAAATCCCGATTTTTTCTATCGATTCCGACATCTTCTTTTAACTCAATGAAAATATTTTTGAGAGAAGGTGGCGCACTTACAGTTTCAGAAACAGAGAAACAAAGTCCGTTCGCTTGTCCGTCATTATGATAAGGGTCTTGACCGATAATAACAACTTTCACATCTTCAAATTCCGTGAGTTCCAAAGCCCGGAAAATTTCATTTTTTGGAGGAAAACATTTCGTCGAATTGTATTGAACTTTTACTTTTTCCCAAAGCTGCGTAAAATAATCACTTTCTTTTATTGGCTTCAAAACTTCCTTCCAGGTCATATTCAGATTTTTTACAAAATTAAATGTACAAAATGACTAATGCAAATTTGCTGACTTTTGCGTCGTATTAAGTTAATTAATCACAAATATCGTTTGGCTTAATTTTATATGTGATAAATTCGCACAAAATATACAAATTATTTGTAATCGCGTAATGAAAATCTTGAAAAGTATTATTTTCTCAACAATATTTATGGCAAATCTATCTGCTCAAAACACCATTATCGTGGGAACTTACACCAATAGTGATAAGTGCAAAAGCGGCGGCATTCATATTTTTGATTTTGATGAAAACACTTACAGATATAATTTGAAATATCATACAGAAAACATCATTAATCCAAGTTTTGTGAGTCTTAGTCCTGATAAGAAAATTCTTTTTTCAGTAAATGAAAATGGCGCTCAAAGTACAATCACTTCTTTTGCAATTGATGAATCGAATGGAACACTCATTAAAAAAGATGAAAAGTCAACGCAAGGTGAAGACCCGTGTTTCCTGATTTCTGATGACGAAAATGTAATCGTTGCCAATTATTCCGGCGGAAGCATCAATGTTTTTAAACATGAAAATGACGGAAAATTATCCGCTGTTTTCCAGAATATCAAATTTGAAGGTATTGGCGTGAATCTAAAAAGACAGGAAAAATCACACATTCATCAGGTTCAGTTTTCGCAGGATGGGAAATATGTTTTGGCGATGGATTTGGGATTAGATAAAATTTATGTTTTCAAATACAACAAAAACGGCGACAAAGTCTTAGAAAAAATTAATGAATTTGATGCTAAAAAAGGCTCTGGACCAAGACATATTGCTTTTAACAAAAGTGGAAATCTGATTTATCTTGTTCAGGAACTCAGCGGCGACTTATCTGTTTTAAGTTTTAATGATGGAAAAATTGAATTAATCCAGGAAGAAACGTTGCTGTCCAGAAAAGTGAGATTCAATTTCCGGGCGGCGGATATTCATTTATCTGATAATGAGAAATTTCTGTATGTAACCAATCGTGATGATGCGGACGATATTACGACTTTCAAAATTTTGGAAAATGGAAAAGTGGAAAGAATCCAGCAAATAAAAACGACGGGTAGAAATCCTAGGAATTTTGCCATCAGCCCGAATAACAAATTGGTTTTGATAGCCAATCAGGATACGAATAGAATCAATATTTTTGACCGGGATCTGAAATCCGGTTTATTAACAGCCACTGGAAAATCGATTCCCGTTTGCAGTCCTGTGAATGTCATATTTTATGAAAAAGGAAAATAATATTTACATCGATACAATATTTAAATGAAAAAACAGTTATTAAAAGGTTAATGCCAGATGAAATCGATGCTTGATAAAAAAATTATTCTCTCTTTTTTCCTGATTTTTATTTCCAGTCTGCTTTTTTCGCAAACTGAAAAAGAAAACGAAATCGAAGACGTTGTTATAAAAGGCGTTAAGAAATACAAAAACAAAAAAGAAAATCCAGCTTACGCGATTATGCGTGAAGTCTGGAAAAAGAAAAAATCCAACGGACTTCTACTCCACAAAGATTATCAATATAAAACATACGAAAAAATCGATTTTCGTCTGGATAATATTGACAGTGCTTTTACCAAGAAAAGGGCTTTCCGAGGAATGGATTCTATCCTTTTCAAATACAATGATTCTTCTGAAATTGCTGGAAAAGCGGTTTTACCAATTTTCATTACCGAAAGTATTTTTGAAACTTATGGAAAAAACAACCCTAAAAAAGAACGTAAGGATTTGTTGGCGACAAGACTTTCTGGATTAAAGAATAATCAGATTGTTACCAAGACTATTCAGAATATGTACAAGGATATCAATATTTATGATAATACAATCAATTATCTGAATATCGGTTTTGTAAGTCCTGTTTCTACCGATGGTTTCGGGGTTTTTGATTATAATATTACAGACACGATTGAAGTCAATACCATAAAAAGTTACGAAATCAGATTCACACCAAAAAATCCGGAAGCTTTGGCTCTGAAAGGTCGACTTTACATTTCGATGGACAAATACAATGTGATGAAAGTAGAAATGGAGACGAATAAGAAGATTAACATCAACTTCGTCAAAGGTATTTCTACAGATTTGGAATTTGATAATCCGGATGATTCTACCTTTATTCCAATCAGAAATGAAACCACAATCCAACTTGTAACCAACGATAAAGACAAAGCCAAATCCATTATTGCGCGACGGACAGCCAACTATTCTGATTATCAATTTGACAAAGGAATTTCTGATGATTTTCTAAGTAAAATTGTAATTCCGGAAGACGAAATGGTAGCAAAAGATGAAAGTTACTGGCAAACCAACCGAACAGAACCACTCACCGAAAGTGACCAAAACATCTACAAAATGTACGATGAATTGGCAGAAAACCCAAAGTACAAAAAAGTGGTGAAAATTATAGAAATCGGAAATTCCGGTTACATTCCTATTGGGAAAAGTGGCATTGATTTCGGAAATATTTTTCAGGGATTTGGTTACAATGATATAGAAGGTGTAAGACTCAGAGGCGGTTTCCGAACTTACCGCGGCAAAAATGATATGTGGAGAATCCAGGCCTACACAGCTTATGGTTTCCGCGACCAGAAATGGAAATTTGGTGGTGAAGCCAAATATATGTTCAACAAAACGGATCGTTTCCAAATTGGAACTGGATTCAGAAAAGATGTATTACAATTGGGCGTTCAACTAACTACAGATGAAGGAATTATGACAAGATCTTTCGCCTCCTCTTCCGTTTTGAACAGTGGCGAAACGACGAGTATGAGTTCTGTTATGCAAAGTAATTTCTACACCAGTATCGAACCTTGGAAAAACATCCAATTCCGTTTCGATGCAACGCAGCAAACTATCAAATCTGCGGATTCCAATTTGTTCAATATCAATTATTACAGACAAGGTATTCTCAGAAGCGACTTGAATGACACCAGATTTACGGCAACGATTATTGCAAGACCAGGCGCCAAATTTTCAACTTATGGCGTTGACCGTTACGAAATGACTGCTTTGGCAACCAATCCAACTTTAATTTTGAAATATACAAAAGGAGTTGGTGGTGTTTTCAATTCTGATTTTAATTATAATAAACTTCAGTTTTACTATTCTCAACCTGTACTTTTGGGTAATTGGGGAAGATTATTTGCAAATGTGGAAGCTGGGAAAAACTTCGACTCTCTCCCACTTGCTTTGCAGAATGTTTTGCCTGCCAACCAATCTTATGGCTTAGTTCGGGGCGTTTTTTCCTTGATGAATTACTATGAATTTGTGGCAGATTCTTACGCTGTTTTATTTTTGGAACATCACTTCAATGGGAAAATTTTGTCTCAAATTCCATTAATCAAAAAATTGAAATTAAGAGAAGTGGCATTTTTCCGTTCCGGCGTTGGAAGTCTGACTCAGGAATCCATCAATATGAATGCTGGCAATATCAAATTAACTGCGCCAAATAAACCTTACTACGAGTATGGTTTTGGAATAGAAAATATCGGTTGGGGCAATTTCAGATTGTTGAGACTAGATTTTAACTGGAGAGGAAATTATCTGAATAATCCTTCCGTTTCTGAAGTTAGGAAATTCGGAGTTCAGTTTGGTTTTCAGGCGAATTTTTAGGAAATTTGTGACAATGCAGATTTGTTTCTGCAATTGTTCAATTTTCACATTAATTCTTCACCTAATGAAATTCCAAAAACTCTTTTTACTATTAAGTTTCTTAAGTTTCACAAGTCTTTATTCTCAAAAGCAATTTGTATTTTTTGGTTCTTACAATTGGGACAAAGGCTCGGAAGCAGTTTATGTTTATGAGCTTGATAATGAAACGGGAAAACTGAGCAAAGTCACTTCATCTTCAGATGTTATCAATCCTGGTTATATCACAGTTTCTCCAGACGGAAAATACATTTACGCTTCATCTGACGCTAAAACACCGAACTACGGAACAGTAAGTTCTTTCGCTTTTGATGCAGATAAAAAGACTTTGACTTTCCTTAATCAACAAAAAACAGGTGGTGAAAATCCTGTTTATGTGAATATTGATAAAAGTGGAAAATGGCTCATCAACGCAACTTATAATCAAGCTAGTATTTCAATTTTTCCGCTTTTGGAAAATGGAAAAATAGATTCGATGACGCAACATTTTACATTCACAGAGGGAAGTGGCATTGACCCGAAAAGACAGGAAAAAGCGCACACGCATTCAGCCGTTTTTTCTCCCGATTCCAAAACTGTCCTTTTTGCAGATTTAGGTGCAGATAAAATTTTGCAATATCCTTTTGATGCAACACAAAAACAACCTTTGATTGATAGCCAAAGTACTTTCATTAATACAAAACCTGGAAGCGGACCGAGACATATCACTTTCAGCAAAGATGGGAAATTGGCTTACTCAATTGAGGAATTGGCGGGAATGATTTCGGTTTATGATTTTTCTGAAAACAAGCCGAAAGAAATCCAGAGAATTGCCACGCATCCTGACAAAATAAAAGAAGGTTTTGAAAGTTCCGATGTTCATATTTCGCCAGACGGAAAGTTTCTCTATGCGACCAACAGAGGAAAAGAAAACAATATTGCGATTTTCAAAATTCTGAATGATGGAAAAATAGAATCCATCGGATATCAAAAAACAGGAGGGAAACATCCGAGGACTTTTGCGATAGATGAAACTGGAAAATTCATAATTGTCACTAATGTTATTTCGCAAGATGTGACAGTTTTTAAGAGAAACTTAGAAACCGGAATATTAAAGAAAGTTGGAAAACCCGTCAAAATAAAAAATGTGACTTGTGTGAAGACGAAGATGTATTAAGAATTAAAAACACTTCGACTCCGCTCAGTGTGAAATTCCGAATACAAATCGTTTTTTCAACAATTGTCAGTCTGAGCGGAGTCCAAGACTTTGTTAAAGATTATTCCTTTTTACGAAATCTAACTTTGTAGATAATTAACTTATCTTTGCAAAAAATCGGAATTGGAAGTTAGAGCAAAAAAACATCTCGGTCAGCATTTTCTTACAGACCAGAATATCGCACGCAACATTGTAGATTCGCTTTCTTTTGAAGGTTATAAAAAAGTATTGGAAGTTGGTCCCGGAATGGGCGTTCTGACGCAATATCTTCTTGAAAAAGAGTCAGAAATCTATGTCGCGGAAATCGATAACGAGTCCATCGATTATCTTAAAAAACATTATCCAAAACTGGAAGAACAGCATTTTGTAGGTGACTTTCTGAAAATTAATATTGCAGAAGTTTTTGGCGAAGAACTAGCGGTAATTGGAAATTTCCCTTATAACATTTCGTCTCAGATTTTGTTTAAAATCATTGATAATTTCCAGTTCGTTCCCGAGATGAGCGGAATGTTCCAGAAAGAAGTGGCAGAAAGAACTGCAGGAAAACCACGAACGAAAGATTACGGGATTTTGTCAGTTATGGTTCAGGCTTATTACGATGTGGAATATCTTTTCACCGTTCACGAAAATGTGTTCAATCCGCCACCAAAAGTGAAATCCGGCGTCATCCGAATGACACGAAATCTGAAAGAAGGATTGGCTGGCAATGAAATTCTCTTCAAACAAATTGTGAAAGCTGGTTTTGGACAGAGACGAAAAAAAATGAGCAACGCGCTGAAAGTTCTCGGCATTCCTGAAACTATGAAATCTCATCCTTTCCTCGACATTCGTGCGGAGGAATTATCTGTTGCTGATTTTATTTCGTTTACGAATGAGTGGAAATCGAGTTTGAGAGTTTGAGAGTTTGAGAGTTTGAGAGTTTATCAAGTAAACTGAATTATAAACATCAGATTGTCATTCCGGAGGAATCTAAACTTCGCTGTCTTGATTTCTACGCAATGATAAAATAGGATTTGACAATATTCTATTATCGACAAATGTTCTAAAAAACACAAATCCCCTAGCCCCGATTGCAGTGGAAATCCTTTTTTGTGTGGACTTAAAGTTCTATTTGAAAGGGAAATGTGGATGCAAAAAAGATTGCAAAGGAAAGCGGGAAACAGCTCCAAATTAAAAATAAAAAACTAATTGTTCGACAAAGTCAATAGCTCCTAAAAATTACATTTAAAATCCTTATTTTTGTGCTATGGAAAAAGTGGTTTTGGTGAATCCTCAGGATGAAGTTTTGGGGCAAATGGAAAAAATGCAGGCGCACGAAAATGGTCTTTTGCATCGTGCATTTTCGGTTTTTTTGTTCAATGAAAAAGGAGAAATGCTTCTACAGAAGCGCGCCAATGAGAAATACCACTCGCCAAACCAATGGACCAATGCTTGCTGTTCGCATCCTCGCCTCGAGGAATCTTATCTTGATGGCGCCAAAAGACGCACGAAAGAGGAATTGGGAATCGATTGTGAGTTGACAGAGAAATTCCATTTTATCTACAAAGCAGACGTTGGAGCCGGACTTTGGGAACACGAGTTGGATTATGTTTTCACGGGAAACTTCGATGGAGAATTTGATTTGAATCCTGATGAAGTTTCGGAAATCCGATATGTTTCTATTGCTGACTTGCAACAGGAAATTGCTGAAAATCCGGACAACTTTACGGAATGGTTCAAAATCATCTGGGCTGAATATCGCAATCAACTGAATTAATCAAAGAAATATTTCTTAACTTTATTATCAAATCTTACGCGTATGAAAGCTTTGGTAGTTGGTGCGACTGGCGCCACGGGAAAAGACCTTGTGAATCTGCTTTGTCAGGATTCTGACTTCGAAAAAATCGATATTTTTGTACGGCGACGCTCAGATTTTCATCACGAAAAAATAACCGCTCATATTGTAGATTTTGACCGTCCTGAAGAATGGAAACATCTTGTGAAAGGCGATGTGGCTTTCTCTTGTTTGGGCACAACTTTGAAATCTGCTGGAAGTAAGGAAAATCAAAAAGTAATTGATTATGATTATCAATTCAATTTTGCGAAAGTGGCGAAAGAGAATCAGGTTGAGGATTATATTTTGGTTTCTGCTTATGGTGCCAGTCCCAATTCAAAAATTTTCTATTCCAGAATAAAAGGTGAATTGGAAGAAGCTGTTAAAAATCTGAAATTCGAGAAAACGACTATCTTCAAACCGGGAATGCTGGAACGCAAAAACTCTGACAGAAATGCAGAAGTTACAGGCTTGAAAGCTTTGAAATTCCTCAATACATTAGGACTTTTTAAAAGCCAGCAACCTTTGCCGACCGAAGTTTTGGCGAAAGCGATGATAGTTGCTTCCAAAATTAAATCTAATAGTTTTTCAGAAATTAAATTGCACAGTATTTTTAGTTTTGCTGAGAAGAAAGCGTAATAAAAAATCCAATCAAAAGTGATTGGATTTATCTTTTAGTCATTTCTGTTTT
>Ga0157371_10001161_pt1 | contig 28350 bp, 27 predicted proteins | sample C45metaG_FD_113462 | JGI IMG/M metagenome (GOLD analysis project Ga0157371, IMG submission 113462) | Corn rhizosphere microbial communities from Kellogg Biological Station, Michigan, USA - C4-5 metaG | ecosystem: Host-associated > Plants > Roots > Rhizosphere > Soil | place: USA: Michigan... | reverse complement strand
GCCTTCTTTGAGGCAGACCGGGAAAAACTAAGGTCTGTAGTCGAGGAAATCGACACCTATTTGGCTGACTTTAAAATCCTGCTAAAGAAAACAGTCCGTTGCGATGCGGACTATTCACTATCCAGTTTAAAGTATGTGGAGCTTTTGTTGATGCACTTGAAGCCCAAAGCCTCAGAAGATGCTGATCTGTTGATCGAATCGGCACTTTACATCGGCGAAACTGCCCGCGGCGTATATCATACGGAATGGGATATTGCCAATAGCCAGGAAATTGGTTCTAAAACTTTTGGGCAACCCTTCTTAAAGACCTCACTTCCCCATAAAGATTTCTATCCCTTTCTGGAAATTAAGAACTTTATTTCCCACCCTTCCATAGGTTACTTTAAAGCGCAAATTGAGGTGAATACTTGAGGTATAAAAGCCTTGCTAGCGGGATATAATCGAATTTAAGTTTCATTAAACAATATCTTTAATAAACAGTTGTATAGATAACTATTTAGAAAACAGCAACAAAGACTAATTATCTAAAAAAACTGCACTATGAAAAGATTATCTTATTTAGTTCTGGCGATGTCCGGATTTCTAGCCATGCAATCCTGCAACAGTAATCAATCTTCACAGACCAGCAGCGGATCCGACAGCACGGATACGTCGACCATGGATACCTCCACTATGGCCAATATGGATCCGACTGATACAGCGTCAACAGACAAAAATGAATTTGCCTTAAAGGCTGCTAGTGGTGGAATGATGGAAGTTCAGCTCGGACAACTTGCGCAGAAGAATGGCCAAAGCCAACGTGTTAAAAACTTCGGAGCCATGATGGTTAAGGATCATTCAAAAGCAAATACGGAGTTGAAAGCAATCGCTGCAACCAAAAACATCACCCTTCCAACATCGCTTATCCCAGAACACCAGGAACATGTAGATATGCTTCAGAAGGTTACTGGTGCTGATTTTGACAAGCAGTATATGGAAATGATGACCAAAGATCATAAAGAAGACATTGACGAATTTGATAAGGCCTCGAAAAGCTCGGCTGATGCCGATCTGAAAGCTTTTGCTGCCAAAACCCTTCCGGTTCTGAAAGTGCACCTGGATTCGGCACAAGCGGTAAATAATTCACTGAAGAAGTAGTAGAATAGGAGTCTAACGGGGAGATGATTGATCGTAAGGGTCAATCATCACCTTTTTTTTGCCGTAAAATTTCTTTTAGCTAACGACTGGCTTTATGCTACAGAGGTTTCTCTATGTCGTACATCGCCATCATAATGCCCAGGGACGGACACATATTGTTGTGCTTTATATCCGGCTTCTGACGTAAAATAGCCGAGCAAAGTTAACTGCTTCATCATGGCGAAATAATGATCTGGATTTTCCTTCTTGATGTAGTTTGGCTTACCACCAGCCTGAGAAGCTTTTTCTTTCTCCAGTTCCTGTTGTTTTAGAAGATCATTCTGCTTTTTATATTCTTTTGCCTCCTGATCGAGTTTCACAAGCAAATCCTGCCGTTCCGAGGCATTACAATTCAAGAACTCTTTGGACTTATTTTTCTTGCTGAATGCATTAAGCTTATCAATTCCGGTCAGGAAGGTTTCCTGTTCTGCAGGGGAATAGCAATCCCGGACCATCACTTGCATAAACTCACCGACTTTGGCAGATTTGGCACCAGGAGATGCCGCAGTCTGCGGGAGAATGGTTTCACCAACCTCATTTAAAAAGCCGATCTGACCTTCATCTAAGGCAAATTTTGTAGCCGGGCTTTTACAGCCAGCCAGGAATAGATCACTCCCTATTACAGTTGCACCAAGTAATATGGCAACCCTTGATATTGCTTCACGTCTGTTCATATCAATTTATATATTCCCTTTTTTCAGTTCGTTAACCGCATAATCGCAAGCTCTTGCAGTTAAAGCCATGTACGTCAACGATGGATTGACGCAAGAAGAGGAAGTCATACATGCACCATCGGTTACAAAGACATTCATGGCATCCCAAACCTGGTTGTGTTTGTTCAACACCGAGGTTTTTGGATCGTTACCCATTCTTGCCGTTCCCATTTCATGAATTCCGTGGCCCATGGCATGACCATTATCCCAGGTATTCACGTTCTTCACGCCGGCGGCTTCCAGCATATTGGCCGCTTCAGCAGCGATATCTTTCCGCATTTTCTTTTCATTATCCTTCAGTTCAGCATCCATAGACAATATCGGTAATCCCCACTTGTCCTTTCTATCCTTATCTAAAGTGATCTTGTTTTCGTGGTAAGGCAATATTTCACCAAAGCCCGTCACCCCAATACTCCAGTTTCCTGGTTTAGTTAATTCATCCTTGAAATTACCGCCAATATTCAGTTCCGCAACTTCCCTGCTCCAGGAACTCCGGCTTGCACTACCCTGGTAACCAAATCCACGACTATACTCCCGCTTGTCCCCATACAGGTTTGTGAATCGCGGAATATAGATCCCTGTCGGCCGCCGGCCATAAACATAATGATCTTCATAGCCTTCAATGGTGCCGGAGGCGCCGATATTATAATGATGGTCCATAATATTATGGCCCAGTTCCCCGCTGCTGCTCCCCAGGCCATTCTCCCAAACATCTGTGGCTGAATTCATCAACACCCAGGCGGAGTTCAATGCGGAGGCATTAACAAAAATGATCTTTGCGTTAAACTCATAGGTTTGGTTGGTTTCCGCATCGAGGATCTCTACGCCGGTTGCACGCTTTTTATCCTTATCGTACAAGATCCGGGTCACAATGCTCCATGGCCGAACGGTTAAATTGCCCGTTTCCATCGCAGCAGGAAGTGTCGAGGACTGCGTACTGAAATATCCGCCAAAAGGGCAACCCTCCCAGCATCGATCTCTGAATTGACACTTTGTACGACCAGGGATAGCTTGCGTTAGATTGGCCACCCGGCCTATGATCATATGACGCTGATCGTTGTAGTGCTTTTTTATTCTGGCCGAGACATCTTTCTCAACAATATTCATGGGCACCGGAGGAAGAAAATGTCCGTCAGGCAGATGCGCAAGGCCTTCTTTGGAGCCGCTTATTCCGGCAAATTGCTCTGCATAGTTATACCACGGCGCAATATCCTTATAACGTATAGGCCAGTCAATTGCCCATTGTTCTTTGGCATTGGCTTCAAAGTCGTAATCACTAAAACGGTAGCTTTGTCTGCCCCATAAGATGGAACGTCCGCCAAGCTGGTAACTTCGCCACCAGGTGAAAGGTTTAACTTCTGTATATGGGCTATCTTGTTCATTCGCCCAGCAATCCATTACGGCTTCATTCGCAGCCCAACCTCTGTGTATGACCGGATATTTTTCCTGCTGTTCTTTGGTCGTGGTTCCACGGTGTTCGGCTTCCCAGGGTTGCTTGGTGCCGTATTTATAATCTTTGATGTGCTCATAGTTCCTTCCCCGCTCCAGCATCAGTGTTTTTAATCCTTTTTGGGTTAGTTCTTTTGCTGCCCAGCCTCCGCTGATTCCAGAGCCGATTACGATTGCATCATACGTATTATTAGCCATTCCAATTAATTATGGGGTTAATATTTGGTTTGTACTAATTTAGCGTTATCCTTCGGCTAGGCAAGAAATTTTACCATTATTCTAAAACTCTGGATCGAAAATTAAGATACTGACCTTGCTATACCTTTATATCCGTACGTTCAGGGAAATATAGGGATACCAACCTTCACGCGAGTGGCCAGCCAGCACCTGGAAAACAGTTAGCCCGGCCGGTGCATAATACACGCCTCCCCCTACACCGTGATGCCACCGGGTAGAATCGTCATTCTTTGTCCATACCCTTCCCGAGTCAAAGAATCCATTTAAACCCAATTGCCCGGGCAGAATATAGCTCGCGACGTTCGCCAGCCTGATCCGGGCCTGCAAGTTGTTGTAGATCATATGTGAGCCTGCAAACCTGTTTTGGAGATAGCCCAATAGGTTTCCCTGGCCACCTAGGAACATGGACTGGTAGAAAGCCGGGTGCCCCACGCTAATACCACCACCTGTGCGATTGAAGAGTACCACAACTGCTTTCGGATCCAGTTTTTGGTAAAATGTAAACTCTGGCTTCACCTGCAGATAGGCTTTGGAATTTTCATTAAGCCCGGTATACCCGGCCAGATCCAACACCAACATATAACCAGAAGAAGGGAGTATACTTGAACTTGTCTTATCAACCAGATAATTCAGCCGTAATCCGGCATGGGCCCGCCTGGCTCCAGTGCTTGTACTATCATAAGATTTGATGACGGAAGTATTCCGGATCAGCCTACCGGCATTGTCACTTTCATTCATTCTGTACATCTGGAAAGATGGCCCAACGCTGAGTGACATCTCCGTTCCAAAGCGCCATCGTAAGGAAGGATCTAGAAAAAACGTATTGTACCGCGTCCTGTAGAACTGTCTATAGTTATGGCCCTTGACCAGTACGGTTTCATTTCCTGTACCAAAGAAGTTTGTCGTGTTATCCGGAGCGTTGATAATGGCTTGCAAGGTAAAATCCGTCGTGCCGGCAACATGGATCCATTCTCCATTATACTGCATCCGGAACGCTGATGTAGCAAAAGATCGATTGACCAACACGCGTTGCATACTTGCATAAGGGATTTTTCGAAAACCAGCATGCTTTGTGTATTTAAAGCCAAGCCCAAGCAAGAATCCATCATCAAGATTTATGGATGCTGTGGTTAATGGCATCCAGACGTTGTAGGGATTGGACTGCACAAACCGGGTATTCAGAGTGTCTTTCGAAAAATGTAATTTAAACTTGCTTTCTGGCTCTACATAGGTGTTTTCACGACTGCCGTAAACTATTGGTCTTTTGCCGGCCATCGTACTGCTGAGATGTTTCGTTCCTTCACCTCCGATAATACGGAGTTTAATGGGCGACTTGCCGCTGTTAATCGTAACGGCATCCTGTCCTGCAGCCAGGTAGAGCCTGATTTCCCTTGTAATTGAAGGCTGGTATACATTATCCATAATGGTCATCGATGAGCGTGACTGGCCCGTTTGAACCAGTACCCGCAGTCCGGCATCCTCCGCATCGCTGACTGTTACGATTTCCGATTGATCGCTCAACTTGATGTCTACAGTCCGGTTTGCAAAGTCATAATAGTCGGACATGGCTTTGGGAATATTGTCCCTGCGCATTTTCAGTATTTCAAGCAGCTCCGCATGCCGGATGCGATAGATTTCTGGCGGTAAGCGCTTCAATGCCCTTTCGAGCACTTCATCGGTCTCAGCCGACACGAATTCCTGTGCAAGCTTCATCCATTCGGCTTTTGATAGCTGAGCATCCGGATAGGCATTCAGAAATTTAGATTTGAAAATCGAATATTTAACATGTGGGATCTCCCCTTCAAAGTTGTCAAACAGTGGATTTACCCAGGGAAGGGCAGCAATTTTCGGCAGCAGACCCTGAGAGACATGAAACGCCTGATCGCGATCGCGTGGTACACCAATAAACGACTTACCTTTTCCGTTTTTATCTTTAACCCATCGCCACTGATCCTCATGCCTGTCCCAGTCGGCCAGTAGGAGATCCAGCATTCTGGCCTTTAGAAAATTTCTTGCATCTACCCGGTTCCAATGGCTATCGTCCAGGTCAGCTAACATTTCCGGCGTATTGTCCGTGTTTCCTGCAGGCTCCCTTTCCTCCAGCAGGCAGATCAGACCAGCAAAGGTGCCTGAAAATTCTTTTAGGTTCACATCAGCTGCAACGACGCCAATAATCGGATTTGCGCAGGGAACGCCTACAGCTTCAGCGAGCGTTGGCACCACCAATGCGGCAAAAGGATGTTGTGCACTCATTGCATCATCCACCCAGTCGACAGCAAATGTGCCCCTCAGGTTTTCCGGAAGGATCTTGTCGGGCGCCTTTTCAACACTTCGTAATACCCACTCCTTCCCTTGGCTATCTTCCAGGCGCAAGGACTTAGTCTGCATGCCTCCACCGGCCTTTACCGGCTTCAAGCCCCCATGGATTTTAGACAAATGGATCACAGGCAGTTTGACCTTAGCCGCCCATTCTTCCCGGTAGTTCTTACCGAAAAGCCAGTGATGTATCTTGCTTACCTGTTGGTAAGATGGATGGACCTGCACAATGACACTGTCTTTTTGTGCAAAAGACGATCTCCACGATAACGCCAATATCAGGAAAGTCAATAGCCGCTTAGCCATAGATTAAAAATAACAAAAGTTACTGAATTTCAAGCGATAAACACATAAGTTTACCTATGAACACTTCATAAAACCATTCTTTTTAATCGGAACTTTCAGCTTCAATTTGAATATCTTTGACAAGCCGTTTTCAGCCATGCGCATTCAGAATATAAGCAAAGTCATCCACAACTGTTTTCTAGTTTTATTCTTCAGCATCAGTCTGAACGCAACCCCCTGCCTTGCACAATCGGGCCTTCAGCAGTTTGACGAGCAAACCCTGATAAACATCAGTCGCCGCCGCACGCCGGAGAAAACAAATATTTTCCTCTTTCTTTCTAAGAAACACTTGTATGGCGACTTAGGTGTGCCCGCCAGCTTATTCCTGGGCGGGATTGCCACAGGCGATCTGCAGATGCGACAGAACGCCCTATATGTTGCCAGCAGCACCGCAGTTTCCGCAGGATTTACGTTTCTCCTCAAGCAGCTGGGAAAACGAAAGAGGCCCTTTGTGAAAAATATCAACATTGTGCCGGTATACATCGCCAAAGGGAGTTCCTTCCCTTCCGGACATACATCCGCCTCCACCGCAACTGCAGTAGCTTTATTACGCGCTTATCCGAAGTGGTATGTGATTGCGCCCAGCCTACTTTGGGCGGGTTCAGTCGGGTATTCCAGGATGTATTTGGGATTGCATTACCCGAGCGATGTAGCTGCAGGCGCAGTGATCGGGGCAGGTTCGGCTTTGTTGCTGCCTAAGCCTTGAGGTTTAGAATTAATCCGAAAGCACCTAAAATGAAAAAGCCTGTAAACTTACGTTTACAGGCTTTAACTTTCCAGTACCCAGCGCCGGAGTCGAACCGGCACGGTTTCCCACAGGTGTTTGAGACCAGCGCGTCTACCAATTCCGCCAGCTGGGCATTTCCTTATTAGCGGGATGCAAATGTATCCATTGCTTCCGAAAATAACAAGAACTATTTTTAACTTTCTTTCTTTAACTGCTTATGAACCCAGAACGGCGCAAACGGCAACAATGACGAACCTAAGTACATTCCTGCCGTCACCAACTTCCATTTGCGTTCCATCCAGCTCATTATGAAAAACATAATATACAAAACGAACAACAACCCGTGTGCCCAACCCGTATACTTGACGGCAAGCGGCATATCAAAAATATATTTCAAAGGCATTGCGATAAACAGCAACAGGATATAGGAAATCCCTTCCGCCAGGGCTACTTTACTAAAAATGGATGAGGTTTGCATAATGATGTATGACAGATCTAATGTGCCGCAAACTTAGTGAATCGCTGAAGAGAAAGCATCTTCAGCGCTATTATTTGATTTTCGCCAGACTTTCGCGAATGCGATACAGGTATTTATTTCGATAATACAGGTCTTTGATCGCTTTTAAGGTTGCCTCCTGCTCTTCGGCCGACTGGCTATCGTAAGCCGTGGTAAGGTCTTTCAGCTGATCTTTAAGCGTCGTTTCAATCGTTGAGATCTCTGAGGTAATCGAACGCAACTTCTCCGGATCCGGTTCAAACTGCAAATCCATTAAAGCCTCGTTCACATCCATCATCTCCATCAGGAAACTTTGCGGTAAAGCATAATGATCACCTTCCTCCAGCATCCCCTTTAAGGTTAGCACGTAATGGATACGCTTCTGCAGGTCACCAAATACCTGGAAAGCTTTGTTGTTTAAAGTGGAAAGTTGCAAAACTTCCTCCTGCTTCTCTTCAGGCTCGTTGATGTAGAAGTCCGGGTGATACTTCTTGCTCAGCTCATAGAACTTCTGCTTCACTACCTTAGGATCCGGATTGAAGGTCACCGGTAAACCGTATAATTCAAAATAATCCATTACAAAGCCGTTAGATCTTCAGAAAAAAGGCCTTGAAGATATCGTTCCCAATTACAAAGACCATTAAGGATAACAACAGCACAAAACCCACCATTTGGGCACGTTCCATGAATTTGTCCCCAAGCGGTTTACCTTTCACCATCTCGATCAATAAGAACACCACGTGTCCACCATCCAGTGCTGGAATAGGTAAGAGGTTCATAAAGGCCAGGGCGATTGAAATAAAGGCCGTAGAAGCCCAAAATCTCGCCCAGATCCACTCACCTCCATATACCTTACGTGCAATCTCCATAGGGCCTGAAAATGCCTTATTTGCCTTGATATGTCCGGTCAACACTTTTCCAATTCCCTTTGCATTGTCGCTAAACGTCTTCCATGCCTGGTTCGCACCAATAGGCAAGGCTTCCATAAAACCATATTTAATGGTTTCCTGCTTCAATTCATCTACGCGGAAGCCAATGCCGACGGAGCCAGCTGTATCCGTTGGCAGCATCACCGCCAACTGCTCATCGCCCCTGCGCACATCTAAATGCATGGCCTTACCTTTTGATTTCTTCACCTGCTCGATCACGTCCACGTTGTATTTCACAGGAACGGAGTTGATCGCGGTAATCACGTCGCCCTTGTGAATACCAGCTTTAAATGCAGGTTTATTTGGGATGACACTATCGATTGTAGAGGAAAGTAAGGGTTCGCGACTAACAAAAGTTTCTACGCCTTCGTCGGATACCTTGTTCAGAATATTATCCGGCACTTTCACATACAAGGTCTTGTTGCCACGAAGTACGGTTAGCGTTGTATTACCAAGCAAAACTTTAGAAGAAGTGATCTCTTCGAAACGAATAACTTTCTTGCCATTAATTGCCAGTATCTTATCGCCCTTTTGCAATCCAATTTGCCGTCCCACTTCGCCGGGGTTGATCCCATTCTGTACACTGCTGTTCGCAATATAGGTTTCTCCATACTTGAAGGTTAGCATCCAGAAAATGAAGATACCCACCACAATGTTCACGAAAACACCGGCAAGCATCACAATCAGACGCTGCCAGGCTGGTTTAGACCGGAATTCCCAAGGCTGGATCGGTTGTTCCATTTGCTCGGTATCCATAGACTCATCGATCATTCCGGCGATCTTAACATATCCACCAAGCGGCAACCAGCCAATTCCATACTCACAATCACCTTTCTTGATGCTGAACAGTTTGACGTTCCAGGCATCAAAGAAAAGATAAAACTTTTCTACTTTGATGTTGAAAGCACGGGCGGCAAGAAAGTGCCCGAGTTCATGTAAGATTACTAATATTGATAATCCCAGCAGAAGCTGGGCAGCCATAATCAGTCCGTTCATATTTTATTTGAATAGTAAAGCTAAGATGAGGTATATATTAATTTGTTACGAGTTGACCGGCAAATATACGGGTATGCTTGTCGGTTTCTAAATAATTATTCAAGTCTGGATTTTCATGGAAAGGCATATCCTCCATGCAACGCTCAATCACATCGCTCATTTCCAGGAATCCAATCTCGTCCTTTAGAAATGCCTGAACAACGATCTCATTGGCGGCATTGATGATGCAAGGCATGTTCCCGCCCCGGTTCATCGCCTTAAAGGCCAGGTCTAAATTCCGGAAAGCTGTCCGGTCTGCCTGATGAAAGCTGAACTCCGGGTAATCCATAAAATTAAACCTCGGGAAGTTAGTGGACACTCTATTCGGATAAGCCATGGCATAATGGATCGGCAGTTTCATGTCCGGCAAACCCAATTGGGCTTTCATCGAACCATCAGTAAACTGCACAAGCGAATGAATAATAGACTGCGGATGCACGATCACATCGATCTGCGAAGCGTCCAGGTCAAACAACCACTTCGCTTCGATCACCTCCAGGCCCTTATTCATTAACGAAGCAGAATCTATAGTGATCTTTGCGCCCATCACCCAGTTCGGATGTTTTAACGCAGCTTCTTTAGTGACGCCCGCTAAAAACGCCTGGTCCTTGCCTCGGAACGGGCCACCGGACGCGGTTAGGTAGATCTTTTCAATTGGATTTTCCGACTCGCCAACCAGACACTGGAAGATCGCCGAATGCTCGGAATCCACCGGAATGATCTTCACGCCATATTCTTTGGCCAACCTGGTAACCAGACTTCCGGCTACCACCAGGGTTTCCTTATTGGCCAGGCCAATATCTTTTCCGCCTCGAATAGCAGCGATGGTCGGCTTTAAACCGACAGCACCCATAATGGCTGTAACCACGAAATCCGCCGCAGGCAGGCTTGCTGCTTCGCATAAGCCTTCTTCCCCAGCCAGAACTTTTATGGTTTCTCCGGCCAATGCCTCCTTAACCTGGAGGTATTTCTCTTCATTGCAAATAACCACCAGCTCAGGCTTGTATTGTAAAGCCTGGGCAATCAGTATTTCTGCATTGTTCTGAGCGGTAAGGGCAACAACCTTATACAACTCCGGGTTGGCCCGGATCACATCTAAGGTCTGTGTACCAATGGAGCCTGTAGAGCCCAGTATAGATATATTTTTCAATGACTTTTAGTTATTCGTAAAGCGTTTTAAACTGTCGGCGATCTTTCTGTCGTTCGATAAACGCGGCACCTTATTTTGTCCACCTAATTTTCCTTCAGCTCTCATATAATTCACAAAAGCATCTTTTTGCAAAGAGCGGATCACCAGTGGTTGTAAGATCCGGCCCTCAATAAGGTCAAAATAATAAATATTTTTCTTTTGCAAGGCGGCATCCACCTTTTTCCTGAAGCCTTCCAGGTCTTCCGGCGCTTTCGCGAACTCAATAAACCACTCGTGATACGGCAAACCGCCTTCTTCAGGAGTGACCTGGGGCGCTACCGTAAATTCTGTGATCTGAACCCCTTCCTCGGCAGCCACGTTCCAAAGGGCCTGCTCCACTTCTTCGCCAATCACATGCTCTCCAAAAGCGGAGATAAAATGCTTGATCCGGCCGGTCACTAAGATCTTGTAAGGATCTTTAGAAACAAACTTAACTGTGTCGCCAATGCTGTAACCCCAAAGGCCGGCACTGGTGTTCAGGATCAATGCGTAGTTCTTGTCCAACTCCACTTCTTCTAAGCTTAAACGTGTGGGAGACTCGTTATAATATTCTTCAGCAGGAATAAATTCGTAAAACATACCAGCATCAACCAGTAAAAGGAGGCTTTTGTCTCGCTGACTATCCTGATAAGCAATAAAACCTTCAGATGCCGGATAGGTCTCTATGGTGTCGATCTGCTTTCCAATACTGTCTTCAATCTTGGCCCGATAGGGTTCATAATTAACCCCGCCATATACAAATAGCTGCAGGTTCTTAAAAATATCCTTGATCTTTTTCCCGCCAGAACGTGTGGTCAGCCTGTCGAAATACATTTGCACCCAGGGTGGAATGCCTGAAATCAAGGTCATATCCTGGTCGATGGTCTCCTCAACAATTGCATCCACCTTCTGTTCCCAGTCGTCTATGCAATTGGTTTTATAGGAAGGCAAGCGGTTCTTCTGTAGATAAGCCGGAACCAGGTTGGCTACAATACCGGAAAGCCGGCCGACCTTAACCCCATTCTTTTCCGTCATGACGGGACTTCCCTGCAGGAAGATCATTTTTCCATTCACAAAATCTGCCTTTCCGGTTTCATGAACGTAGGTCAGCAATGCATTTCTTGCTGCTTTTACATGCTCCGGCATGGATTCTTTTGAAATTGGGATGTATTTGGCACCAGAGGTTGTGCCCGAAGTTTTGGCAAAGTACTCCGGCTTACCGGGCCACATTACGTCAGGTTCCCCAGCAAGTACCCGGTCGATATACGGCCTTAAACCTTCATAGTCGTTAATTGGAACTGCATTCCTGAAATCCGCATAGGAACTGATGTCTGCAAAATGATGATCCCGGCCAAAGGCGGTATGCTTTGCTGAACCAAGTAATTGATGAAACACCCGCTGCTGGGCAGCGATAGGATTCGTCTTCCATTTTTCAATGCCTTTTACAACAAAGGCAGCAAAGGGTTTACTGAGTGCCGCTTTTAATCCCATAAAGGTAATTAAACTAAATTATGAATAATATCAGGCTCCTCGTCTCCGCCATTATAATCGCTCATCATTTTACGGTAAACGATCGTCAGGGCCACACTGGATAATGGAACAATGATAAAAGAGCTTAAACTGATCACCAGCAGGGAAATAACCGACCAATGCAAGTAATTAAAGATCAATGAAAGCAGGTGAAATCCGCCCAGCACCAACAGCAGCAACAAAATCTTGGTGAAATTGCCTTTGGTGGTCGCCAAGCTATATTTTATGGATTCAAAAGGCTTGGATTGTTTGTCTATAATGAAAAATTGGAAAAACGAAATCCGGATAAAGGTAATAAAAATGGCTACGATGGCGACTGCAACCGCAACGTTGGTTACAATTCTCCCCGCAGCAGCCAGGTTATTAACCCAGCCCAGTTTAACTGCATAACGCAACAGCGGGTCAAGAATAAATAATACCGGGTACAGTAAGACGCCCACGAAGATGATACAGAGGGCAAAGTAGAAAGTAGCGATTAGAAACCGGATAATCTGCACCCGCGTAGGCAAGGTACTGACAATGGTGATATGCTCATGCTCGTTATCCAGCAGGTGAAAGATGTACTTAAACAAGGATAGATTGATGGTGCAATAAAGGATAATGAAGATCAATACCATCAGGATCCGCATAGCGATATGAACATCCTTCAGGAAAAAAGCCATCAAACTGGAAGTTGTCAGTGTGATAAAAATCAGGAAACACAGGGTAGCCAGCGAGAAGTAGTTTTCATAGGTCACCTTCCAGGCTTTCCCAATCACCTCGTTTACCGTAAACGTGCTTTCCTTTAAAAAATTAATCATGATTGTTTAAATACTATACGCTTAAAAAAGTCTTGTATAAAGCCCAGACCATAGGCGAAAAGTTGTATAAAGCTTGCTATTATGCTTAAAAAGGCTACTTTCAAAGATCTGTTCACTATCCAGGAATGTCCAAAGATCATCAGAAAATAGACCAGGATTCCTGCGTCACAAATATACGCCAAAGGCAGGGAAATCAGATGAAGCAGCAATGTAAATAAAATGCCTATGGTGAATACTGCAGGGAAAAAGTGTACAAGCTTGAGCTCCGATGGAAAGTGCAGGTAAATATTTATCCGGGCACGCCCGAAGAAATGCAGTTGCTTGTAGAACTGGCCAAAGCTTGTCCGCCTTTTGTGAAAAACACGTGCAGCGGGAATCAATCCGATCTTAAATCCATGCTCATGAATCCGGATGCTGTACTCAATGTCCTCCCCTAGCCTGGTCAGGATAAATCCACCTACAGTCTCCCAGACTTCCCTGGAAACCCCCATATTGAAGCTTCTCGGATGAAATTGCCCGATATGCTTTTTATTACCACGAATACCTCCGGTGGTAAATGGTGAAGTCATCGCATAGCTGATGGCCTTTTGTACGGGTGTAAAGGTATCATGGGCTGCATCGGGGCCACCATAAGCATCCAGCTTGTGCTCGAGCAGATAATTCTTAACAATCTCAAGATAGTCCTCCGGAATCAGGCAGTCGGAGTCAAAGATGACAAAGTAGTCGCCCTTAGCCCGCGCGAAACCGTAATTCCGGGTAAAGCCCTGCCCCTCGTTCGCCTTAAAATAATATTGGATATCCAGATTATGGGCATACTTGTTTACGATGGCCTTGGCATCATTCACAGATCCATCCTCGATCACAAGAACCTCAAATTGAGTATAGGTTTGCCTGGTCAGCGTGTGCAGCAGCTCATCGATCTCCTGAGGCCGGTTATAAAGGGGAATAATGATAGAAAAAAACATAACTACCGCAATTCTTTTTCGATCAGATATTGATTACGCTCTGGCGCATTTCTGGTAACCAGTTCGGCAACAAATCCCGTCAGGAACATTTGAGAACCCACAACAATGGCCACCAATGCAATGTAAAACAACGGCATATCGGTGATTTCGCGTTTGATCTGAATGTGTGCCGCAATATGATACAGCTTTTCGCCGATCAGCCATAAGGCCATAATGGTACCAAGAAGGAAGCTTAAGACACCCAGGCTTCCGAAGAAGTGCATCGGGCGCTTGCCAAACTTGCCGACAAAAAATATAGAAAGCAGATCAAGAAAACCATTGATAAAACGACTCATACCAAACTTGGTGACGCCGTATTTGCGTGCCCGGTGTTCGACCACCTGCTCGCCGATCTTCTTAAAGCCAGCCCATTTGGCGATCACCGGGATATAGCGGTGCATCTCGCCATAAACTTCTATGGTTTTGATCACATCCTTGCGGTAAGCTTTCAAGCCACAATTAAAGTCGTTGAGTTGTATACCCGACATCTTACGTGTAGCCGCATTGAAGAGTTTGGTCGGTATGGTCTTTGTAATTGGGTCATACCGTTTCTTCTTCCAGCCGGAGATCAGATCGAATTTTTCTTCTGTGATCCTGCGGTACAGGTTAGGAATCTCATCCGGACTGTCTTGCAGATCGGCATCCATGGTAATGATCACATTGCCCTCTGCGGCTTCAAAAGCAACATTCAGCGCGGCAGACTTTCCATAATTCCTCCTGAACTTAATGCCTTTTACTGCCGGATAGGTCCGTCTCAGACCTTCAATAATGGACCAGGACGAATCCGTACTTCCATCGTCAACAAACAGGATCTCATAGGTATAGCTATTTTCAGCCATCACCTTTGCGATCCAGGCGGTTAATTCCGGCAATGACTCTTCTTCATTAAATAAGGGAACGACAACAGATATATCCATGCTTGTTTACAGGGTGCGACAATGTTTTAAAGAAAAACCTGGCACAAATGTAAAGTTTTCGCGCAACAACAGCCAACATTCCCTGTTTTACTGCAATTCAAAGAAAAAGTTAAACAGAAAATCCAGATCGTATACGTTGCACTGCATAGTAGAAAAATTCTAAATCAGGATATTTATGGTATGAACGTTCCGCTTCAATCCGCTACTCTAAGGTTCAGCGGTGGTACAAACCAAGAACCTTTAAAAATATGAAGTATTCAGATTGCTGTTTTTCTTTTCTGCGGCCTCAATGATGGAATAGTCGGAAAGCACGAGCGCTGACCCTTTCTTAATGCAAACATCATGTTCAAAGTGAACGGATGGTTTTCCATCAGCCGTACGTACCGTCCAGCCGTCTTTCTCAATAAACACATCCTTTGTACCCAGATTGATCATCGGCTCAATAGCCAGGACAAGATTCTCTTTTAACAGCATCCCGGTACCCCGACGGCCATAATTAGGTACCTGTGGATCCTCGTGCATATCGCGTCCAAGTCCGTGACCTACAAAATCCTTAACCACGCCGTAGCCATATTTCTCGTTATGTGCCTGAATGGCGTAACCGATATCGCCCAGGCGCTTACCGACTACAGCTTCCTGGATACCTATAAACAGCGATTCTTTGGTTACTTTAACCAATTGCAAAACTTCGGGCTCCACCTCCCCGATCACAAATGTATAAGCGTGATCACCGTGGTACCCGTTCTTGATTACACCAACATCAAGCGATATGATGTCCCCATCCCGTAGCTCTTCTTTACCTGGAAAACCATGTACAACAACATCATTGACTGAAGTAATGATATGGAAGGGAAAAACATTGTAGTTATAGAAGGACGGGACAGCGCCATTGTCCAGAATAAATTCATTGGCGCGTTTATCAATCTCCAGGGTAGTCATACCCGGTTTAATAACGGCTGCAATCTCGGATATGGTTTGGCTCACAAGTAAGGCGCTAATGCGCATCAGCTCGACTTGTTCCTCTGTTTTGTATATGATCATGGGATGCAAAGTTAGCAATAGCCAAGGAAAAACCCTTAAAAAACAGAAAGGCTCCTGCACGTTCATGCAGAAGCCTTTCTTAAAAATATGTTGTACACCCAATAGGATTCGAACCTAATCCCTGGGTTGTAACCTACTGCGCTTCCTCGTTGAAATAAAGCGGCTGCTCTTTTTTAAAGATGGCTGCAGTGATCAGGCTTATGATCAAACCGAAAAAAGTATACGTGATGGCTGTTCCAAATCCGATGAACAAAACCATATACGGTTGCATCATTTCAACACCCTTACGCTTGTTTTCATCGTCGCCTGCATTTCTTAACGCCAGATCAATAATATGCCGGAAAGCTTCCTGATCCAATACTTTATAATACAGGATCATCAATAGAGCCAGAAACAAGCCCGTGTAAGCGGCCACTTTAAACCCGGATGAAAAAGCTTTGCCGAAACTGATAAAACCGCCGCGCATTTTCTTAAAAGTTGTTTGCACGTAAACGATAGCAAGGATAAAAGGTGCCCAGGATGCGATGAAAGCAACTCCTTTTTCAACTCCAGGGGCATTTTGATCTGTTTGATCAATGCCGAGCCATTTGAAAAGGTACAGCAACACCAGAAAATAACCACAATAAATTAGTGCAGCTTTGAAGGCCAGCATATTTGCATTTGCCGGTTTGCCTTCGAATATAGTTTCCATGTCCATTCAGTTTTCTTGTTAAGCTAAACTTTATTTTCGTTAAAATTAGCAATTAACGTATAAACTGCAACATCAAAGGATGGATTAGCACTGTATTCTTCCAAGTCGGTCAAAACTTTCTCATTTGCTCTCGGCGCATGGAAGAAGGCCATGAAAGGTACAAACAGCTCTTCCATCTCTTCACCCAGCTCGATCATGCCGGCATGGCTGCAGATATCTTCGATGCTGCTGTCAACCAACTGCTGGTTGCTGATCAGATCTTCATAGATGTGAAATTCATCCTGGAATTCATCCTCTTCTACCAATAAGAACTCTTTTAAGAAGTCATCCAACTCCGGCTTGATGTTCTCGTCGTGGCACTCGTTGATGTACAATAAAAGATTAAGCAACTCCGTACCGCGGTCGATCGTTTCCTCCTCAATGTTGGCCCACTCATCGGTTTCCAGGTAATCTTCTTCCAATTTCTTGATGTCACTTGCAAAGAAGTTGATCATCAGCAAATCAAAAAACACTTCCCTTAGCTCCTCAAATGCCGGATAGGCATCGAAGGCATCATCAAACTCCTCAACTTTCTCCAGAAAGCCAAGGTCTTTACTGAATACTTCAACCAGATTTTCTTCCAACTTTACAGAATCCTGTCCTGCTTTCTCTGCGAATTTATCTAATGAGGCGACCAGCGCACTCTGTACTTTACTGTCCATATATTCTAAATTGATTATTATTATACACGAGCTTAACCTTTCCGGTAAGCGTCTGCTTGAGCAATGGTGAGTTCCTTGATTTTGAAAGATTGGAAGCGGCATCGTAGGTCCAGCTGTCCGTCGTACTATAAACGCAGAAGTTCGCTTCCATGTTTTCCTGAATTGCCGGGAGATCCAATTTCAGGATCTTCCTTGGCGCCAGGCTTAGTTTTTCTGCGATTATTTCCGGGCTTAAGCCAGCCTGCAACAATAGTGGCAAGGCCGTTTGCAAACCCAAGATCCCGTAAGCCGCAATTTCAAATTCTACATCCTTATGCTCGATCTCCTGTGGCCGATGCTGTGAAGTGATCGCGTCGATCGTACCGTCCTTTAATCCGGCAAGCAGCGCTTCTACATCCGCTGAAGCCCGCAATGGTGGTTTTACCTTGTAGTTGCTGTCAAAATCCTTTAGCAACTCCTCTGTAAAGACCAGGTTATGAACCGCAACATCACAGGTCACCTGTACCCCGTCTGCCTTAGCTTTCCGGATCAGATCAACCGAACCAGAAGTTGATATGGTGCTGATGTGAACCGCACTATCGTGGTAGGCAGCCAGGAACAGGTCTCTGGACACCTGCATTTCTTCTGCTAATGCAGGAATTCCTTTCATCCCGAGCAGTACCGTCGTGGCACTTTCATTCACCTGAGACTTTCCTGCAAGCGATGAATTCTCCGGATAAACCATCAGCAAGCCACCGAAACCTTTGGCATATTGTAAAGCCCGGCTCATAAAGCCATCATCTACGATGGGCTTATTGCCATCTGTAAAAGCAACTGCACCGGCTTGTTGCATATCGTACAACTCGGCAAGCTCCATTCCGGCGAGATCCCGACTGATTGCACCCAATGGGTAAACACCCACCAGATTGCCCTTAGCGCGGTTAATTACATACTCTACTTCGCCTTTGGAATGCATCACAGGCTGTGTGTTCGGCAAAACGGCTATACCGGTGAAGCCGCCAGCGGCTGCTGCAGCGGTGGCACTTTGAATATCCTCACGGGTTTCAAAGCCCGGATCTCCTATGGAGACATTTAAATCAAAAAAACCGGGCGATACAAAGCAGCCATCCCCGTCAAAAACGTCCTCTCCTTCCCCATGCTGCAAATTGTCGCCAATCTCCGTAATTCTTCCTCCTGATATACGTAGGTCGCTAATCTTCTGGTTGAACTGGCTATTCGGATCGGCTATGGTTACGCCTTTAATGACAAGGTTCATGGTATACTTTTTTAAACAAAACTACTAAAATTCGACGAATGTCGGATTTATTTTGAACCTGCAGGCTGCGAAGGCAGTCTATTCCATGGAAAGATCTGCTAAAAAGAACTAAAATCTAACTATTTGTTAGTACGAGTAAAGCACCAGCGACAAGAAGAAGTCGCAGCAGCTTGTATATTACTGGGGCATATCTCCGGCATCGCTAGGGCACCGCTAGGGCCCAGCTAGGGCTAAACGCCCTTTAAATGCCCTTTTTATCCCCCAAGTTTGACCCTGTTCTGCCGACTGGATTTGGAATCTTTATAGAAAATAAATCAGAATATTCTTTGCTTTGGTTCAGGGTTTATATATTTGCGAACCCATCGAGTGCTTTGCACCCTGTTAATGGAACAATAAAAAAATGAACAAACACTTGAACCATCACTTACATTTGCATCATCGCCAGTTGTGGCGATAGATATGTAATGTTTTGTACTTCAAAACTTGTTTCCGAATTTTTTTTATTTCTTGTTCCATTAATTCAATATCAAATTGAAAACACTTAAAATAGCTATCCAGAAATCGGGTAGGTTAAACGAAAAGTCAGTCGAGATTCTTAAGAACTGTGGTTTATCTTTTGAAAACTACAAGAGCTCCCTTATATCAACAGTTTCAAATTTCCCTTTAGAAATCCTCTTTTTAAGAGATGATGATATTCCGGAATATGTGCAGGATGGCATCGCCGATCTGGGAATTGTTGGCGAAAATGTGATCACCGAATCAGGTGCACAAGTTGGGTATTTACAGAAGCTCGGCTTCGGTAAATGTACCCTGAAAATCGCCATTCCAAACGGCAGTACGATCACAGATATTTCTGAATTGTCAGGCAAGGCAATTGCCACATCTTACCCCGTAATTCTTCAAAATTATTTGACAGAAAATAATGTCAATGCGGACATTCGGACGATCTCCGGATCGGTAGAAATTGGCCCGGGTTTAGGACTTAGTGATGCCATTTGCGACATCGTTTCTACGGGTGGAACATTGAAGAGCAACGGCCTAAAACCATTTGCTGAAGTGATGAAATCTGAAGCGGTTTTAATCGGTAGAAAAGGTGCAGAATTCAACCCGGAAGTGCTCGAATTATTGCAGCGTATTCGCTCCGTTCTTAAAGCAAAAGCAACCAAGTATGTGGTGCTGAATGTAGCTAAAACCAACCTTGAAAAAGTGGTCGCGTTATTGCCTGGTGTAAAGAGCCCAACCATTGTTCCCCTGTTTGAAGAGGGCTGGGTTGCCCTACATTCCGTTATTGCTGAGCAGGATTTCTGGGAAAAGATCAATGCCTTAAAAGCAGCGGGAGCCGAGGGTATTGTGGTGATGCCGATCGAGAAAATCATCGTATAATTCACCAATTTGTCGTCGAAATAGGCGCCAAAGACTATTAACCTTTAGTTAAATTCAAAACTTAACACCTTGAAAATCTTCAATTATACCGAATTATCTAAACCAGAACTTGACAGATTATGTTTGAGACAACTGGAAGATGACGCAAGCATAAAGACCCGGGTTGCTGACATCGTGGAAGCGGTGAAAAAAGGTGGGGACGAGGCTTTGGCCGAGTTCTCCCGGCAGTTTGACAACGTGAACTTATCGCGTTTATATCTGAATAAAGCAGACCTGGAGCTGCTGGCTTCGACCATCCCACAGGATGCAAAAGAAGCCATTGACACAGCTTTTCTGAACATTAAGCAGTTCCATGCCGCACAGATCAACAAAGAGGGCAAGATAGAGACAATGCCAGGCGTTACCTGCTGGCGCGAAAGCCGACCAATAGAACGCGTAGGGCTCTATATCCCAGGTGGAACGGCAGTTTTACCTAGCACTTTTCTGATGCTCGCCATACCGGCACGATTAGCGGGCTGCCGCGAGATCGTCGTTTGCTCTCCACCCCAAAAAGATGGAAAGACCAACTGTTACCTGGCTTACTGCGCCGTGCTTCTGGAGATAGACAGGCTCTATCTGGCAGGCGGCGCACAAGCCATCGCAGCCATGGCTCATGGTACGGCAACGATCCCGAAAGTGGATAAGATCTTCGGTCCGGGCAACCGGTATGTAACCCAGGCGAAGCAGCTTATACAGGGTTCAACGCTAACTGCGATAGATATGCCAGCGGGTCCTTCAGAGGTTTTAGTGCTCGCAGATCATACTGCCAATCCGTCATACGTAGCTTCAGACCTACTTGCACAGGCAGAGCATGGCATTGATAGTCAGTCGATTCTGGTTTCCAACTCAAGAGATCTTATAGATCAGACTTTAAAGGCCATTGAAGTACAACTACAAGCCCTACCGAGAAGAGCTATCGCCAGCCAGGCGATAGCCAATTCTTATGCCGTGTATGTACCGGATATGGCTTCAGGGATGCAGTTCAGCAACTATTATGCTCCGGAACACCTGATTCTGGCTACAGAAAACTTCCAGCCTTTGATCCCCCTGATAATCAATGCAGGTTCTGTTTTCTTGGGCAACCTGACACCGGAAAGTGCCGGTGATTACGCCTCCGGAACAAACCACACCTTACCAACAAGTGGCTATGCACGAGCGTATTCAGGGGTATCAATTGATTCTTTTATTAAGAAGATCACCTTCCAGCATATCAGTCCGACGGGTTTACAGCACATCGGCCCTACCGTAGAGGTCCTCGCAGCCGCAGAAGGCCTGCAGGCACATAAAAATGCAATCACCATTCGTTTAAATACATCAGATGGATATCAATAACCTACAAAGAGAAAACATAAAGAACCTTCGCCCCTACTCTACGGCGCGGGACGAATACAAAGGACAGGCGCAGGTTTTCCTGGACGCCAATGAGAATAGCTTTGGCTCACCTTTGGATCAGAACTATAACCGGTATCCGGATCCACTTCAGTTGGACCTGAAAGATGCGATCAGCAAAATCAAAGGAGTGCCCATTGAAAATACCTTTTTAGGCAATGGAAGTGATGAAGCGATCGACCTCCTTTTCCGTGCCTTTTGTGAGCCTGGAAAGGACAACGTGATCATCCTTCCGCCGACCTATGGAATGTATGAAGTTTCGGCAAATATCAACAATGTTGAAGTGCGCAAAGTGAACCTGCTTCCGAACTATCAATTGGACCTGGAAGGCATTGCGGAATCCATCGATTCGAACACAAAAATGATCTTCATTTGCTCACCAAATAACCCCACCGGAAACTCCATAATCCGTACAGATATTGAAACCGTTTTAGCCAATTTTGAAGGACTTGTTGTGATCGATGAAGCGTACATTAATTTCTCAAAACAGCGTACGTTTATACCGGAATTAACCGAATATGGAAACCTGGTTATTTTGCAAACTTTTTCCAAAGCCTGGGGTCTTGCAGCCTTACGTTTGGGGATGGCTTTTGCAGCAAGAACGGTCATTGATATTCTGAATAAAGTGAAGCCTCCGTACAACATTAATCAGGCTACACAAGACCTTGCATTGAAAGCACTGGAGAATGTAGAACAGGTAAATGAATGGATTAAAATTACCGTTGCAGAACGTGACCTTCTAAGTAAAGAATTGCTAAACCTGGAGATCGTAAAAACCGTATATCCTTCTGATGCAAATTTCATTCTTGTAGAAGTAAGCGATGCAAGCGGCATTTATAATTACCTGGTTGAACAAGGAATCATCATCCGCGACCGCTCTAAGGTTACGCTCTGCGAAGGATGCCTCCGGATCACCATTGGTACCTCATCTGAAAACGAAATGCTTGTAAACACTTTAAAATCCTTCCAGACACCATCATGAAAAAAGTATTGTTTATAGACCGGGATGGCACACTCATCCTGGAACCAGAAGATGAGCAGATCGATTCCTTTCAGAAGCTGAAATTCTATCCCCGTGCGCTTTATTACTTGTCTAAGATCGCTGCAGAGCTCGATTACAAGCTGGTTATGGTCACCAATCAGGATGGCCTGGGTACCGAATCCCACCCGGAGGAGAACTTCTGGCCGGTGCATAACTTTGTTATGGATACGTTTGAGCAGGAAGGTGTGAAGTTCGATGAAGTTATTATTGACAAGACCTTTGCTCATGAAAATGCAGCAACACGTAAACCAAATACAGGTTTATTAACCCATTACTTCAAGGAGGAATATGACCTGGCAAACTCCTTTGTTATAGGCGACCGGCTTAATGATGTGGTTTTGGCGAAGAATTTAGGCGCAAAAGCGATCTGGCTGCGCAACAATGACCAGCTTGGTTCTGGCGAGTTTTTGGAAAAGGCCGAGAACCTGAATGCAAACATCGCCTTGCAAACGCAGAATTGGGCGGATATCTATACCTTTTTGCGTGCAGGAAGCCGCGTTGTACACCATGAAAGGAATACAAACGAAACCAAGATCAGCATTGATATCGATCTGGACGGTACCGGGAAAGCTAAAATCAGCACGGGATTGAACTTCTTTGATCATATGCTGGATCAAATCGCGCGTCACGGAAGCATTGATCTGGCTATTCAGACCGATGGAGATCTACATATTGACGAGCACCATACCATTGAAGACACTGGAATTGCCCTTGGGGAGGCTTTTGGCAAGGCAATTGGTAATAAACTGGGGCTGGAACGCTACGGATTCTGCTTGCCAATGGACGATTGCCTGGCACAAGTTGCCATAGACTTCGGCGGAAGGAACTGGATTGTCTGGGACGCCGATTTTAAACGGGAGAAGGTTGGCGATATGCCTACAGAGATGTTCTACCACTTTTTTAAGTCGTTCAGCGATGCAGCAAAGTGCAACCTGAACATCAAGGCTGAAGGGGAAAATGAACACCATAAAATTGAATCCATCTTTAAAGCTTTTGCCAAGGCGATAAAGATGGCCATTAAGAGAGACCCGGAAAAATTGGTTTTACCAAGTACAAAAGGAGTTTTATAATGATTGGAATAGTAAATTATGGCGCTGGAAACATCTTCTCGCTAACCTCAGCCTTAGAGCGGCTCGGCCTGGAATACGGCATGATCAATAGCAAATCGGACTTTGAACGCTACAGTCACATCATCATTCCAGGTGTTGGCCATGCAGGTTCTGCTATGCGGAAGCTGGAAGAAACCGGCTTGATCGAGACCATTAAAGAACAAACGAAACCTGTTTTGGGCATTTGTGTGGGTATGCAGCTTCTGACTGAACATTCCGAAGAAGGGGATGCGAACCTGATGGCGGTTATCCCCGTGCGAACCAAGCTGTTCGACAAAGAACAGGGGATTAAAATTCCCCATATGGGATGGAATAATGTGCATTCAAAAAACAATGTACTATTCGAAGGTGTTGAAGATCAGGCACAATTTTACTTCGTACATTCGTACTTTATTGAATATAACCCTACTTTTGACATCGCTTCAGTGAACTATGGCGCCCCTTTTTCAGCCGCTATTCACAAAGACAACTTTTACGGCGTTCAATTCCATCCGGAGAAGTCGGGCGCGGCCGGAGAACGCATACTGAAAAATTTTGCTAACCTTTAAACAACGATTGAATTATATGTACATCATTCCAGCAATTGACATTTTAGATGGAAAAGTGGTTCGCCTTAGAGAAGGCGATTACAACCAGAAAACAGTTTACGACGTTTCCATCGCGGAAATGATTGAGAACTATCGTTTCAACGGTACAGAATTCATACATATTATTGATCTTAATGGCGCAAAAGGAGATTTCAGCAATCAGGAAACATTGTTTGAGATCATCAGAAAAACAGATATGAAGGTTCAGTATGGCGGCGGAATCCGTACCATTGAACAGGTGACTAAACTCCTTGACGCCGGCATTCACCGGGTGATCGTGGGTACACAAGCCATTACCAATCCAAATTTTCTGGAAGACCTGAGCAAGGAAGTCGGCAAGAAATACGACTATGCCAACCGCATTGTGGTGGCCATAGACGTATTGGACGAGGTGATCAAATACTCCGGCTGGATGGAAAGCTCGCCGATCAAGCTGATGGACTATGTGGATAAATGCCTGCAGCTTGGCTTCTTCCGCTTCCTGTGCACCGACATTGCTAAAGATGGCAAATTGGGCGGCGCAGCGGTTGAGTTATACAAAAAGCTGTTGGACCACTCCCCTTTTATCAAATTGATCGCCTCCGGCGGGATCAGCTCCATGGCTGATATTGAAGAGCTGGCCAAATACAACATTCGGTCTTGCGTGGTCGGAAAGGCCATTTATGAGAACAGAATAACCATTGAAGAGATTAAACAATGGAACCTGAAAGCAATGACTTCCCTTTAGATTATGCTCAGTAAAAGAATAATCCCTTGTCTGGATGTAAAAGACGGCCGGACAGTAAAGGGTGTAAATTTCGTTAATCTTAGCGATGCTGGAGATCCGGTGGAACTGGCTTGGCAATATGCCCAGCAGGGCGCCGATGAACTGGTCTTCCTGGATATTACGGCCACTCATGAGCGACGGAAGACCATGATCGAAATGGTGAAATCCGTTGCCCGTCAATTGAACATTCCTTTTACTATTGGGGGCGGGATCACCTCGGTGGCTGATGCGGAAGCCCTACTTAGTGCAGGTGCAGACAAGATCAGTATCAACTCTGCCGCGGTACGCAGTCCAGCGTTAATTGAAGAACTGGCCAGGGCATTTGGCGTGCAATTCGTGGTCCTTGCTGTTGATACCAAATCGGTTGAAAGCAAGAACCTGGTTCATTTGAACGGCGGAAGGCTGATCACTGAACTGCAAACCGAAAGCTGGATCAAGGAAGCAGAATCACGCGGCGCAGGCGAAATATTACTGACATCGATGGATCATGACGGCACCAAGCAGGGGTTTGACCTGGGCCTGCTGGATACGATCTGCCGCAGCATCAATATTCCGGTTATCGCATCCGGCGGAGCTGGAAAAACTCAACACTTTATAGATGTATTTACTCAAACAGGTGTTGACGCGGCTTTGGCTGCTTCGGTATTCCATTTTGGCGAGATCGCTATACCAGATTTAAAGAAAGAATTAAGCAAACACAACGTACCTGTACGGATATGATAGATTTTGAGAAGAGTAACGGTTTGGTGCCTGTGGTGATACAGGATGTACAAACTTTGGAGGTTTTGATGTTGGGCTACATGAATGAAGAAGCCTGGGCAAAAACACAGGCAGAAGGCATTGTGACCTTCTTTTCCCGTAGTAAGAACCGGTTGTGGACCAAGGGAGAAAGCAGTGGAAATTTCCTGCATGTAAAAGAAACGCATGTAGACTGCGACAATGATACTTTGCTGATCAAGGTATCAGCTGACGGTCCGACCTGCCATACCGGAAGTCGCAGTTGCTTTCAAACCAACTACAACCAGAACTTCTTGTTTGAACTCGAGAACATCATTGCCGACCGGTATGCAAACCCTTCAGACGCTTCTTATGTAAACCGTTTACGTCAGAAAGGCTTAAACAAGATTGCACAGAAAGTTGGTGAAGAAGGCGTAGAAACGGTAATTGCGGCCTTGAACGAAACAGATGTTGATTTTGTAAATGAAAGTTCCGACCTGATCTTCCACTTGCTGGTTCTGCTGAAAGAAAAAGGAAAAAGCCTGCAAGATATTGCAGTGAACCTGGAAGCACGAAACAAAAAATAGTATGCTGAAGCACCTCGAAACCCTTGCCGGGCACCAGAACCCCATCTATGCACTTTCTGATGCAGCACGCGCGGATCGGTTTTATAGTGCGGGTAATGATAAAGGTGTGGTGGAGTGGTCGCTTGCCGATATGGCTTTTGTGCGGGTCGTACTGCCCGTACAAAGCTCTGTATATGCCTTGCACAGGTTAGACAACCTGTTGTTTGTGGGCCAGCGCAGCGGATTGATCCTGGTCTTCGACCTGGATTCCAATAAACTCGTAACTACTTTAAAGCACCATCAGAAAGGTGTCTTTGATCTGAAAACGTTAATTGGAAAGAACGAGTTGCTCAGTACGGGTGAGGATGGCATGGTTGCAGTTTGGTCGCTAAATGATTTTTCTTTGCTCTACCACTTCCCGGTTATCTCACAAACGACCCGCGTCATTTCCATCAGCAATGATGGGAACGAAATGGCACTGGGTGCAAAGGATGCTTTGATCCGGATCTACAACACCGAAGATTACAGCCTGTTAAGAGAGGTTCCGGGGCATACTTTGCCGATCACTTCCATTGCTTATGCACCATCAGGCGCCTATATGATCTCCGGGAGCCGGGATGCACAATTGAAGATCTGGAGCCTTCCGGATTACACGCTTATAAAAAATATCCCCGCACACCTGTTTAGTATTTACAGCATTGCATTCCACCCCACTCAGCCTTACTTTGCCACATGCAGCCAGGATAAAAGCATTAAGCTCTGGAGCAGCGAAGATTTCAGGTTGGTAAAGATTTTGAGCAATGAAAAAGGTACGCAAGGTCATTTTCATTCGATCAACAAGATGATCTGGAGCCAGGACGGTAAGTATTTGATCTCCACTGGAGACGACCGTCATGTGATGATCTGGGCGATGGATCATTAAACTTGCCGATCTTTTTACCGCTAAGGTTTCATTAGGAAGAATAGAATTGCTAAATTGAAGCAGCAATCCGGTACATTATGGCTAAAGAACATCAATACCAGATCAACCTGGTTTGGGCGGGCAACAAAGGCTCGGGAACAATCGATTACAGATCTTACGACCGGAGCTACGTCGTATCTGTAGACCATAAGCCAGACATCCATGGCTCTTCAGACTCTGCTTATTTAGGCGACAAATCCAAACATAATCCCGAAGATCTTCTGGTTTCCGCATTGTCTTCCTGTCACATGCTGTGGTACCTGCATTTGTGTTCTGAAAATGGGGTTGTCGTGCTGGACTATAAGGATCGTGCAACGGGTACCATGACTTTGAATCCCGATGGCAGTGGGCAGTTTTCCGAAGTGATCTTACGCCCCGAGGTGACGATCTCAGATGCAAGTGGCTTGGAGCAAGCGAAGGCCTTGCATGCACGTGCAAACAGCCTATGCTTTATCGCTAGATCTTGCAACTTCCCGGTGCGGCATGAGCCAAGGTGTTTTGTTGACGGTAACTAATTGATCTACAGCATCTTTAATTGCGGCATGCGATTAAATAATAATTTTCAATTAAATGCGCTTAGATGTACGAAAGACTATTATCTTGTGGGTACATTTAATCTTTTATGCAACGCTCATTTTTTGTTCTATTCCTCCTGGTTCCTTTCCTATCCTTTAGTCAGTCCAATTACAAGCCCGGATATATCATTACCAACGACGGTGAAAAGATCCCCGGATTGATCAATTACAAAGAAAAAGAACAAACTCCAACATCGGTAAATTTCAAGCCGGGCGAACGTGCGGCTGCACAGACGTATAAAATAGCAGACTGCATGGAATATGGGCTGAACGGCTTGGAAACCTACCAACGCTTTGCCGTTGACGTGAGTCAGAGTAAGGAAGACTTAAACAACTTGTCTTTTAGTCTGGATACCACAGCGATTCGCGATACGGTGTTCCTTAAGGTGCTTCAGGCTGGCAAGAACCTGACCTTATACAGCTACACAGACAAAATCAAGACGCGGTTTTACGTGAAAGAACAGGGCAGCACGCAACCGGATGAACTTGTGCGTGCCATTTATTTTGTTGTTGAAGATGGCACCACTCGCAATGTGAACAAAACCGGAACTTACAACAAATTTGTGCGGCAACTGAATGGTTTGATGTTAAAATACCATGTGTTGAATCCGGCGAATGCAGATAAACTGCGCCGGGTGATTTATAGTAATAGTTCATTGTTAGATATTGTTTCCCTGATAAACGAT
>Ga0157371_10001160_pt1 | contig 28360 bp, 7 predicted proteins | sample C45metaG_FD_113462 | JGI IMG/M metagenome (GOLD analysis project Ga0157371, IMG submission 113462) | Corn rhizosphere microbial communities from Kellogg Biological Station, Michigan, USA - C4-5 metaG | ecosystem: Host-associated > Plants > Roots > Rhizosphere > Soil | place: USA: Michigan... | reverse complement strand
GGCGTCGATCTGCGCCTGCAGCCCAGCCTCGTCGCCCTCGGCCAGGCGTGCCTCGCGCCAGGCCAGGGGTTGGCGGGCGTGGATCTCCTGGTGGATCTCGTCGCCCTGCTGGCGGAAGGTGGTACGCAAGACCTCGTGCCGCTCGATCAGGGCGGCGAAGCTACGTTGCAGCGCGGCCTTGTCCAGCGCCCCCTGCAGGCGCAGCACCGCCGGGATGTGATAGGCCGCGCTTTGAGGTTCGAGCTGCCAGAGGAACCACTGCCGGTGCTGGGCGTAGGAAAGCGGCAACGGGATGTCGGCCCTGCGCAGCAAGAGTGGGGTCTCGGCCCGGGTCGCCTGGGCCGCCGCCAGCGCGAAGTCGGCCAGCACCGGGCGTTCGAAGAGCGCTCTCAACGGCAGCTCCAGGCCCAAGCCCGAGCGCACACGAGCGATCACCTGGGTGACCAGTAAGGAGTGTCCGCCCAGTTCGAAGAAGTTATCGTGCCGACCGATCCGCTCCATTTCCAGCACCTCGGCCCAGACCTCGGCCAGGGCCTGCTCCAGTGCGGAGTCCGGCGCTTCGAATGCTCTGCGAGCCTGGTTGAAGTCCATTCGCGGCAAGGCCTTGCGATCCACCTTGCCGTTGGCATTCAGGGGCAAGGCGTCCAAGGACAGCCAGGCGCTCGGCACCATGTACTCCGGCAACTGCTGACGCAGCAGTGCGCGGCACTGGTCGTGCAGGGCCGGGGCCTCGCGTTCCGGGTCGACAGGCACCACGTAGGCGACCAGATGACTGCCGCCCGCATTCTGCTGTACCGCCACCGCCGCGGCGGCGACCCCCTCCAGTTCGCGCAGGCGCGCCTCGATCTCGCCCAGTTCGATGCGAAATCCGCGGATCTTCACCTGTTGATCGATGCGGCCAACGTACTCCAGGATGCCATCGGCCCGGTAGCGGGCCAGGTCGCCGCTGCGGTAGCAGCGCTCGCCCGGCACCAGGGCGAAGGGATCGGGTACATAGGCCTGGGCCGTGCGCCGAGGATCACCCAGGTAACCGCGCCCTACCCCGGTCCCGGCGAGATAGAGCTCGCCGATGGCGCCTGGCGGGACGGGCAGCAGGTCATCGTCCAAGGCCAGGATGCTGTTGTTGTCGGTGGCGCGGCCGATGGGCAGCCAGGTGCCCTGCGTCGCCGCCTCACCCACCTGGAACAGGGCGACGTCATCCGAGCACTCCGCCGGCCCGTAGGCATTGACCAGGGCGACCTGCGGATAGCGCTGCAGCCAGCGGCGAGCCAATTCCGGGGGCATGGCTTCGCCGGTGGGCAACAGCCAGCGCAGTCGCCCGAGATCGGCGACCTCTTCGGTGAGCAGGCCCTGGATCAACGACGGCACGCTTTCCAGCACCGTCACCCCGCGTGCCTCGACGGCCGCGAGCAAGGCATTGGGATCGTGAGCGATGACGTTGGGCAGGATCTCGGTGCAACCGCCGAACAGGGGTGCGGCGAGGAACTGCCAGACGGAGATGTCGAAGCTCTGGGACGCGGTCTGGGCAATGACGTCATCCGTGCCCAGGTTCAGGTAGGGCACCTTGCTCAACTGGTTGTTGAGCATACCGGCCTGCTCGACCATCACGCCCTTGGGCGTCCCGGTGGAACCCGAGGTGTAGATCACGTAGGCCAGGTGGTTCGGCCCGCTGGCGATGGCGGGCCGGCTATCGCCGTCAGCGCGTGTGGCCAGGGTCGTCCAGTCCAGCAATCGCGGACGGCGCTCACGCGGCAGCGCCTCCAGCAGTTGGCACGCCCGTTCACGGCAATCGTCGGCGCAGATCAGCACGGGGACCTGGGCCAGTCGTAGCAGGTCGATCAGCCGCGCATCGGGCAGATGCGGGTCCAACGGTACGTAGCCGGCGCCGGCCTTGAAGGTGCCGATCATCAGGGCGAGCAGTTCGAGATCGCGCTCGGCGAGCAAGGCGACGCCACTGTCGGGGGTGACGCCCGCCGCCAACAGGCCATGGGCCACCCGATTGGCCTGGACGTCCAGCTGCCGATAGCTCCAGGCGCGCGCGCCGCAACGGGCGGCCAGGCGCTCCCCCATGAGGTCCACTTGCGCCTCGAACAGCGGTGCGTAGCCCTGGTTCAGTGGATAGTCGCGCTGGCTGTCGCGGCGCTCTGCCTGCAGTTTCCGCAACTGCTCGGGCGCTACCAGGGGCAGGTCGGCCACCTCGCCCTGGAAGCCTTCGCCCAGGGCCACCAGCAACCGGGCGAAATCCGCCAGCAGCCGCTCGACGGTCGCGGCATCCAGGAAACGACGGTCATAGGACAGATGCAAGCCCAAAGCCTCGCCGGGATAGACCACCACGGTCAGCGGATAGTTGGTATGGGTACGGGCGGTGTCGGCGCGAGCGCTGAGCGCCGCAGCCCCCTGGGTAACCGTGCGTTCCAGGGGCGCGTTCTCGTAGACGAACAGGCTGTCGAACAGTGGCTGACCGCGCTCCAGCTCGCTGCAGGCCTGGATGTCGACCAGTGCCAAATGTTCGTGCTCACGCAGCGCGAGGTTCTGGGCGAGCAAGGTTTGCAGCCAGTCGCTGACCGACATGGCTTCACCCGCGGCGGGCAGACGGACCCGCAGCGGAATGCTGTTGATGAACAACCCTACCGTCTCCTGCATCTCCGGCCGGCTCACCGGACGACCCGCCACGGTGACGCCGAACAGCACGTCACGGCGCCCGCTGTAGCGCCGCAGGACCAGTGCCCAGGCGGCCTGAGCCAGGGTATTGACCGTCAGCCCCTGGCGCTGCGCCAGCTGCTGCAGGGCCCGCCCCTGCGCCGGCGTCAACTCGTGGTAGCGGTCATCGATATCGGACAAGCCACCCTGGCGGGTGATCGGGCGGTCGAAGGGCAAGGGCGTCGGCGCCTCGAAGCCCTGCAGCTCCGCCGTCCAGGCCGCGATGGCGGCCGTCTTGCCCTGCTCCTGCAGCCAGACCAGGAAATCCCGGTAGCGCGCCGCCGGCGGCAGCGCCTCGGCGCCACTGTAGAGCTGGAAGAAATCCTGCAGCAGCAGGGAGCGACACCAGGCATCGATGAGGATGTGGTGATTGCTGAGGATGAACCAGTATTGCGCCGGGCCACGCCGGATCAGGCGCAGGGCGAAGGGTGGGCGATGCAGCAGGTCGAAGCCCTGCTGCCGGTCGGCAGCCAGCAAGGCCTGCAAGTCATCTTCATGATGCTCCGCCGGTCGCTCACTCCAGTCGTGATAGCTGAGCCGTACGGGCGCCTGGCGATGGATGATCTGGTAGGCGCTGCCCTGATCGTCCAGCGCGAAGGACGCTCGCAAGGCATCGTGACGCTGGATCACCGCGTTCCAGGCCGCCTCGAAGCGGTCGACCTCGACCTCGCTGTCGATGACATAGCGGTCCTGCATGAAGTAAATGCCCGAATGAGGCTCCATGAGGGTGTGGACCAGCAGGCCCTCCTGCATGGGCGATAGCGGGTAGAGATCCTCGATCTCACGGAGCGGCAAGGGCAAGGCGTCCAGCTGTGCCTGGCGCAACGTCAGCAACGGAAAGTCCGAAGGCGTCACCCCGCCCTGGCGCGGATCGCCGCAGTGCGCGATCAGCGCCTCCAGCTCCTGGCGGAAGGCGTCCACCAGGGCCTGGATGTCCGCCTCGGCGAACATGGCGCGGCTGAAGCCCCAGTGCAGGCTGAGCTGCCCGCCGTACACCTGGCCCTCCACGGTCAGCCAGTTGGCCAGGGGCGCACCGGGATCCTGGGGCGAGCCACTGTTTTCCGCGGCGGGTACCAGCAGGGCGTCGTCGCCGAACTGGCCATCGAAGCGGCCCAGGTAGTTGAAGGTGATGCGCGGTTGCGGCAAGGCGGCCAGGCGAGCGGCGATCTCGGCGCCGGCGAGATGGCGCAACTGGCCGTAGCCGACGCCCTGGTCCGGTACCGCACGCAACTGTTCCTTGATCGCCTTGATCGAGGCGCCCAGCTCCTCGGCGGGCGTGAGACGCACCGGATAAAGGCTGGTGAACCAGCCGACGGTGCGGCTGAGGTCGAGTCCGCCGGTTTCTTCGCGGCCATGGCCTTCGAGTTCCACCAGCAGGCTGTCCGCGCCGCTCCAGCGGCAGGTCGCCCGGGCCAGGGCGGTGAGCAGCAGGTCGTTGACCTGGGTGCGATAGGCGGCGGGGGCTTCCTGCAGCAGGCGACGGGTGCGCTCCGCGTCGAGGGTCAGCTCCAGCTTGACCTGCTGCCGGTACGCCAGGGCAGCCTGGGGATCGGCGCCAGGCAGCGTGGTCGGTGCAGCTTCCAGTTGGGCCTGCCAGTAAGGGAGTTCGTCGCAGCGCCGCGCCACCTGGGCGTGTTGCTCGGCGGTCCAGGCCTGGTAGGTGCTGGTGCGCGGCCCCAGGTCGGCGGCGGGGTCGATGTAGAGTCGCTGCAGATCTTCCAGCAACAGCCGCCAGGACACCCCGTCCACCACCAGGTGATGGATCGCCAGCAGCAGCCGCTGGCTGCCATCGGCCAGGTCCACCAGCAGGGCACGCAGCAGCGGCCCTTCGCTCAGGTCGAGGCTGCGCTGGGCGTCTTCGCACAGTGCCCGCAGGGCTTCCGGTGAGTCCGCGTGGCCCTGCCAGAGGACGTCGTCCACCGTTTCGGCGTAGGCCTGGCGCCATTGCCCACCCTCTTCGCGGAACCTCAGGCGCAGAGCGTCGTGCTGGCGCAGCAGCTGTGCCAGGGCGGCGGCCAGGCGCAAGGCCTCCAGGGGTTCCCGTGCCTGCAACAGCAGGGACTGGTTCCAATGCGCCCGCTGCGGGATGGAGCGTGCGAAGAAGGCCGCCTGCACCGGGGCCAGCGCCACCTCGCCCTGGGCCGGGCCTTGTTCCGGTTCGCGGGCCAGGGGCCTGGCCACCCGCGCCAGGCCGCGCAGGTTCTGGTACTGGAAAAGCTCACGCGGCGTCAGTTGCAGGCCCAGGCGGCGCGCCCGGCTGACCACCTGGATGGCGACGATGGAGTCGCCTCCCAGGGCGAAGAAGTTGTCGTCCAGCCCCACCTGGGCCACGCCCAACAGGTCTTGCCAGATCCCGGCGAGGGCCACCTCGACGGGGGCCGCGGGGGCCTGGTAGAGGACCTCGCGCTGGACGGCGTCTGGCCGCGGCAAGGCCCGGCGCTCCAGCTTGCCGTTGGCGCTGAGGGGCATGGCGGCCAGGGCCAACCACTGCGTCGGTACCATGAATTCCGGCAGGCTCTGCGCCAGGTGCGCTGCCAACAGTTGCTGCCAGCCTGGGGTTTCCTGCTGCAGCACCACATAGCCCACCAGGTGGCGACCATCCAGCGCCAACACCGCCGCTTCGCGCACGGCTTCATGTTCCAGCAGCCGGGCCTCGATCTCGCCCAGCTCGATGCGCAGACCACGCAGCTTGACCTGCTGGTCGATCCGTCCGGCGTACTCGATCACCCCGTCCAACCGCTGCCGCGCCAGGTCGCCGGTGCGGTACAGCCGTTCACCGTCGCCATGGGGGTTGGCCACGAAGCGCTCGGCGGTGAGCCCCGCACGGCGCTGATAGCCGCGGCCCAGGCCCACGCCGCTCAGGTACAGCTCGCCCAGCACCCCGACCGGGACCGGCGCCAGGTTGGCATCGAGGATCAGGCAGCCGAGGTTGGCGATGGGTCGGCCGATGGGCACGCTGTCGCGCCCTTCCGCCACGCAGGTCCAGTGGGTAACGTCGATGGCCGCCTCGGTCGGGCCATAGAGGTTGTAGAGCCGGGTCCCGGGCAGCTTGGCGAACACCTGCTGCTGGGTGTCCAGCGCCAGGGCCTCGCCACTGCAGACCAGGCGCGTAACAGAGGTGCAGCCAGCGACACCCGGATCCTGCAGGAAGGCCTGCAGCATCGAGGGCACGAAGTGCAGCGTGGTGATGCCCTCGCGACCGATCAGGTCGATCAGCCGCGCGGGATCGCGGTGGTCGCCGGGGGCGGCCACCACCAGCCGCGCGCCGGTCATCAGCGGCCAGAAGAATTCCCAGACCGAGACGTCGAAGCTGAACGGCGTCTTTTGCAGTACGGCATCGTCCGCATCCAGCCCATAGGCCTCCTGCATCCAGCAGAGGCGATTGGTCAGGGCGCGGTGGCGGTTGCCGGCACCCTTGGGCTGGCCGGTGGAACCGGAGGTGTAGAGCACATAGGCCAGGTTCTCGCCATCCAGGGCGACTTCGGGATCCGTCTCGGGCTGATGCTCCAACCAGTCGCCCTCCTGGTCCAGGTCCAGCCGTTGCACCTCCCCGCGTGCAGGCAGGTCCAGGTAGGACTGCGCCAGCAGCAGGCGAATGCCGCTGTCCGCCAGCAGGAATTCCAGGCGCTGCCGTGGATACTCCGGGTCCAGCGGCACATAGGCGCCACCGGCCTTGAGGATGGCCAGCAGCCCCACCACCAGCTCCACCGAGCGCTCCAAGGCGACGCCCACCAGCACCTCGGGCGCGACGCCGCGAGCGATCAGCGCATGGGCCAGGCGATTGGCCCGGCGATTCAACTCGGCGTAGCTCAGCCGCTGCCCGCCGAACACCAGCGCCGGCGCCTCGGGCGTGCGCCGGACCTGGGCTTCGAACAGCCGCTGCACCGGCTGCGCCAGCGGATAGTCGCACTGGGTGGCGTTCCAGTCGTACAGCTGCTGGGTCCGCTCCTCGGCGGTCAACAGCGGCAATTCATCGAGCGCCTGGCGGGGATCGGCGACCATGGCTGTCAGCAGCGTCAGCCAGTGCCGGGCCAGGCGCTCGATGCGCGGACGCTCGAACAGGTCGCTTGCGTAGGTCAGGGCCGCTCGCAATTCGCCACCCTGCTCGTAGGTGTCCAACGCCAGGTCGAACTGGGTGGTCCGCCCCTGGCCTTCCAGCGGCGCGAAGCTCAGGCCCTCGACGCCAGGCAAGGCGCGCAGATCCGCCACCTGGGGCTGGTGGTTGTAGAGCACCTGGAACAGCGGGCCGTGGCTGAGGGAGCGCTCCACGCCGAGCGCCTCCACCAGTTGCTCGAAGGGCAGATCCTGGTGGTCCTGGGCGCCCAGGACGGTCTGGCGCACCTCGGCCAGGAAGTCGGCCACGCTGAGCCCGGCGCGAGGGCGGCCGCAGAGCACCTGGGTGTTGACGAAGAGGCCGATCAGCCCTTCCACCTCCTGGCGGTTGCGATTGGCGACCGGCGAGCCAACGCGGATCTCCGCCGCGCCTGTGTAGCGATGGAGCAGGATCTGGAAACTGGCCAGCAGCCACATGAACAGACTCTGCTCACCCTCCCGCGCCCGCGCGCGCAGGGCCGTGGCGAGTTCGGCGGGCACCTCAAGTTCCAGCCGCTCGCCGCGGTGGCTGGGCAGCGGCGGCCGGGGCCGGTCGCTGGGCAGCGTCAGCACCGGATGGTCGTCGCCGAGCTGGGCGCGCCAGTAGTCCAGCTGGCGTTCGCCCTCCCCGGCCTCCAGCCAGCGGCGCTGCCAGAGGGCGAAATCCGGATAGGCCACCGGCAAGGCGGCCAGCTCCGGCTGCCGCGCCTGACGCAGGGCCGCATAGCTGCGCAGCAATTCGTCGATCAGCAGGTTCATCGACCAGCCATCGGCGACGATATGGTGCAGGGTCAGCAGCAGCACATGGCGCTCGGCGTCCAGGCGCAGCAGGCGCCAGCGCAGCAGGGGGCCGTGTTCCAGATCGAAGGGCGCCAGGGCTTCGGCGGCCGCTTGGGTGCGGACCGCGCTTTCGCGCTCGGCGGTTGGCAGGTGCTCGAGACTCTCCTGCTGCAGCTCGGGCAGGCCATCGCCCAGGACCTGGCGCGGCTCGCCGGCGGCCGCTTGCGTGAACAGGGTGCGCAGGGTCGGATGGCGCTCCACCACCAGGGCGCAGGCGGCGGCGAGGGCCTGGCGATCCAGGGGGCCTTCGAGGCGGACCGCGCCCGGCAGGTTGTAGGCGGCGCTGTCCGGCTCCAATTGCCAGAGCAGCCACATGCGACGCTGGGCATAGGACAGAGCGTCACGATCCTCGGCCTCCACCCCCGCCGGGATCGGGAAGAGGCGGAAGTCCACGCCCTCCTCGCGCAAGGAGGCGAGGAACAGACGACGTTTCTCCAGGGGGAGCTGGATGAAGCGGCGGGCCAGGGCGAGGGAGTGTTCGGCGTTCATCTATCACTGTTTCCGTGCACGTGGGCAGCGGGCACCTGGGTGCCCGGTCGTCTCAAGAGAACGGATGGGTGGAGATGAAAATTAATCGCATCGGAGGATCTGGGGGCGACGGGGCGGCGCGTTCGTCAGGCGAAGGCGCGTCCGGCTTGCAGCTGGCCAAGCACGCCGGCCAGGCGCGCCAGGACCGTGGCCTGTTCGCTGTGGATGAAGAAGTGCCCACCGGCGAACCAGTCCAGCTGGCAAGGACCCCGGGTCTGCTCGCCCCACGCCTGCAGCTGTGCCGGAGTGGCCTGGTCCTGGCGACCGCCCCAAATCCACAGCGGGCAGTCCAGCACCGGCCGCAGGCGCGGTCGATGGCTGCCGCAGAGCAGGAAATCCGCGCGCAGCACCGGCAGCGTCAGGGCCATGAGTTCGGCGTTGGCCAGCACCTCTTCCGGCGTACCGCCGCGCTGGCGCAGATCGGCGATCAGTGCGTCATCGTCCTTGGGTCGGCTCAGGTCGCGGTCATAGTTCTCGCGCTCGGTGGGCGCGGCGGTACCCGAGGCGATCAGCGCCCGCGGCGGCGCGCCCTGCTCGGTCAGCCGTTGCGCCACCTCGTTGGCCAGCAAGGCGCCCAGGCTGTGGCCGAAGAGGACATAGGGCTCGCGGGCGCGGGGCAGGAGCTCCTGGGCCAGCTGCGCGGTGAGCCGGGCGAAATCGGTCTGCAGCGGCTCGCCCAGGCGGCTGCCGCGACCGGGCAGCTCCACTGGGCAAAGCTCCACCGCGGCCGGCAACTGCCGGCGCCAGCGCAGGTAGGCCAGGGCGCTGGCGCCGGAGTACGGCAGGCAGAACAGCCGCACCTAGGAGGCCTGTCTATCCATGTGCTGGCGCAGGCTCAGCGGGCGCATGTCGGTCCAGACCTCTTCGATGTAGGCCAGGCACTCGGCCTTGAAGCCGCGCTTGCCGGCGTCGCGCCAGCCATTGGGAATGGCCTTGTAGCTCGGCCAGATGGAGTATTGCTCTTCGTGGTTCACCACCACGGTGAATTCGATGTCGTCGCGGTCGAAGACGGAGGTCATGAGGCTTTCCTTGGTTGGGGCTGGAAGTCAGCGCGCGGCGCGCACCGCGGCGGCGAAGCGTTCGGCCACGGTGTCGAGCTGCGCGGGGGTGATGATGAGCGGCGGCAGGAAGCGCACCACGGCGCCATGGCGACCGCCCAGTTCGAGAATGAGGCCACGGCGCAGGCATTCGCGCTGGATGCGCGCGGCGCGGGCGCCATCGGCCGGCGGGTGCCCCTGGGCGTCGGGCGCGCCGGCCGGGTCGACGATCTCCACGCCGAGCATCAGGCCACGGCCGCGGATATCGCCCAGCTGTGGCTGGTCGCGCTGCAGGTCGCTCAGATGGCCCACCAGGCGTTCACCCATGGCCGCGGCATGGCTGGCGATGTCATGCTCCTGCAGGTAGCGGATCACTGCCGAGCCGGCGGCCATGGCCATCTGGTTGCCGCGGAAGGTGCCGGCATGGGCACCGGGTTTCCAGGTGTCCAGCGCCTCGCGATAGACCATCACCGCCAGCGGCAGGCTGCCGCCGATGGCCTTGGACAGCACCAGCACGTCGGGGACGATGCCGGCATGCTCGAAGGCGAACATCCGGCCGGTGCGGGCGAAGCCGCTCTGGATCTCGTCGATGATCAGGGCGACCCCGGCCGCTGCCGTGATACGGCGCAGGCCGCGCAGCCAGTCGAGATCGGCGGGGATCACCCCACCCTCCCCCTGCACCACCTCGACGATCACCGCCGCCGGACGCTGCACGCCGGCCTCGGGATCGCTCAGCAGGTTCTCCAGGTAGTGCAGATGGGTACGCACGGCGGCGTCACCCCCCTGGCCGAAGGGGCAGCGGTAGTCGTAGGGATAGGGCAGGAATTGCACCCCCTGGCTGACCAGACTGCCCAGCGGCTGCTTGGGCGCCAGGCTGCCCATGAGGCTCAGGGCGCCCTGGCTCATGCCATGGTAGCCGCCCTGGAAGGCCAGCACCGTGCTGCGCCCGCTGGCGGTGCGCACCAGCTTGAGCGCCGCTTCCACGGCGTCGGTGCCGGTGGGGCCGCAGAACTGGATGCGCGCCTCCCGGGCGAAATCGGCCGGCAGCAGGGCGAAGAGATCCTGGACGAAGCGATCCTTCACCGGCGTGGTCAGGTCCAGGGTGTGCAGCGGCAGTTCGTCGTCGAGTACCGCGCGGATGGCCGCTATCACCACCGGATGGTTATGCCCCAGCGCCAGGGTGCCGGCGCCGGCCAGGCAATCGATGAACAGGCGGCCTTCGACGTCTTCCACCTCGATGCCCCGCGCCCGTTTGAGCGCCAGCGGCAGGCGTCGCGGATAGCTGCGGGCGTTGGACTCCTGGGCGCTCTGCCGCGCCAGCAACGGATGATCGGCGAAGCTGTACAGCGTTTCGGCGGCGGAGGCGACGATGGGATCGGCAACGGACATCGGGGTGGCCCTCGAAGATAAGGTTATAGAGCAAACGGTTGCCGGGCCGACGGATTTAGCGCTCCGCCGGCCCGGTCGTCACAGCAATTCCAGGCGCGACATCAGGTCGTCGAGGCGCTCCACCCGGGCGCTGTCCAACGCGGCTGTCCCGTCACGCTCCAGGTACTCGGCCAGGGCGCGTACGGTATTGCACTCGAACATCGCCCGCAGCGGCACGGTGCGCCTGAGGTTCTGCTGCACCCGCGAGGCGATCTGGGTCGCCAGCAGCGAGTGGCCTCCCAGCTCGAAGAAGTTGTCCGTCACCCCTACCCGCTCGAGCTTGAGCACCTCGGCCCAGATCCGCGCCAGGTCGCGCTCCAGTTCGTTGGCCGGCTCGACCTGAACACGCGTGCTGGCACCTTCCACACTCGGCGTCGGCAGCGCCCGGCGGTCGAGCTTGCCGTTGGCGTTACGCGGCAGGCGGTCCAACAGCAGCCACTGCACCGGCACCATGTAGTCGGGCAGCACCCGGCGCAGGGCATCGCGCAATTCGGCGAACCAGCCCTCCCCGGCGCGCCCGGCCTCGGTCGCCACCAGATAGCCCTGCAGATAGGGGCCATGGGGCCCCTGAAGGACCGCCACGGCGGCCTCGCGAACCGTGGGCTGGGCGTGCAACTGAGCCTCGATCTCGCCCAGTTCGATACGCAGCCCGCGCAGCTTGACCTGCTGGTCGCGGCGCCCGACGTACTCCAGCAGACCATCCGCCCGCCGCCGTGCCAGGTCGCCGGTGCGATAGAGTCGCTCGCCCGGTGCGCCCCAGGGATGGGGCACGAAGGCCAGCGCGGTCCGCCCCGGATCGCCCAGGTAGCCGCGCCCCACGCCGATGCCGGCCACGCACAGCTCGCCGGTCGCACCGCGGGGCACCAGGCCCTGGGCACCGAGCAGGTACAGCCGGTTGTTGTCGGTGGGCGAGCCGATGGGCAGGTAGCTGCCGACGGTATCGGCGGCCACCACCCGGTGGAAGGCGACATCGTCGGCGCACTCCGCCGGCCCGTAGGCGTTCACCAGCCCACAGCCCGGATGGCGCTCCAGCCACTGCCGCGCCAGGGCCGGCGGCATGGCCTCGCCGGTGGGCAGCAGCCAGCGCAGGCTGGCGGGCAGGGGCTGGTCGCGCTCCAGCAGCCCCTGGATCAGCGCCGGCACGCTCTCCAGCACGCTGATGCCCTGCGCCGCCACCTGCTCCAGCAAGGCCGCCGGATCATGGGCCTGGGCAGTGGGCACGATCACCGTGCGCCCGCCGAACAGCGGAGCGGCGAGGAACTGCCAGACCGAGATGTCGAAACTCTGGGAGGCGGTCTGGGCAATGGCGTCGCGTTCGTCCAATTCCAGGTAAGGCACCTTGCTCAACTGGTTGTTGAGCATGCCCGCCTGCTCCACCATCACCCCCTTGGGCGTGCCGGTGGAGCCCGAGGTGTAGATGATGTAGGCCAGGTGCCGCGGGCCACTGTAGAGCCCGAGGTCCGCGGCCAACCCTGCCATCGCCTGGACCTCTTCCCAGACCAGCAACCGCGGTCGCCCGGCGCAGGCCAGTTGATCGAGCAGCGCTTCGGCCTGGGCACGACAGCCGGCGCTAGAGACCAGCACCTGGGCGCGACTCAGCGCCAGGATATGGCCGAGTCGCTCCTCGGGATGCGCCGGATCCAGCGGTAGATAGCCGGCACCGGCCTTGAAGCTGCCCACCATCATCCCGAGCAGGGGCAGATCGCGCTCGGCCAGCAGGGCAACGGGTTGGTCGAAACCGACACCCGCGACGCGCAGGCAATGGCCGAGGCGATTGGCCTGGGCGTTCAGCTCGGCATAGCTCAGGGAATGTGGCCCGCACTGGGCGACGATCCGCTGTGGATGGGCCGCCACCCGCGCCTCGAACAGCTGGACGTAGCTGCGTTCCAGCGGGTAGTCGCGGGCGCTGGCGTTGCAGGTCTCCAGCAGGAACCGGCGCTCGGCGGGGTCTTCCAGCGCCAGCTCGGCGAAACGCCCGTCGATGCCCGCCGCCACCGCCAGCAACAGCCGGCGGAAGTCGGCCAACAGCCGCTCGATGGTCGCCGCGTCGAAGTAGCGGCGGTCGTAGGACAGGTGCAGGCCCAGGTCGTCGCCGGGATAGCAGACCACCGTCAGCGGGAAGTTGGTGTGGGTGCGCCCGGAGTCCGAGGTGGCCTTGAGCCCCTGGGCGCGATCCAGCACCGCGGCATCCACCGGCGCGTTCTCGAAGACGAAGAGACTGTCGAACAGCGGTTGCCCCTTGGGCACTTCGCTCGCCTCCTGGATCGCCACCAGCGGCAGGTACTCGTGCTCGCGCAGCGCCAGATTGGCCTCCAGCAAGGCGTGCAGCCACGCCAGTACCGACGTGTCGGCTCGCTCTTCCGGCAGCCGCACCCGCAGGGGCACGCTGTTGATGAACAGCCCCACGGTACGCTGCATCTGCGGCTGGTCCAGCGGGCGACCGGCCACGGTCACGCCGAACAGCAGGTCGCTGTCGCCGCTGTAGCGCTGCAGCACCAACGCCCAGGCGGCCTGGGCCAGGGTGTTGACCGTGAGGCCATGGCGCTGTGCCCGCTCGCGCAGCTGCGCGCCTTCGGCCGGCGCCAGGCGCAGTTGGCGATCGCCCACCTGCATGCCGCCCTCCACGCCGGCATGGTCGCGCAGCAGCGGCCGGTCGCAAGGCAACTCGGTGGGCCGTTCGAACCCGGCGAGGGTCGCCCGCCACCAGGCGCGGGAACCGTCATGGTCCTGCCGTTGCAGCCAGGCCAGGTAGTCGCGATAGCGTGGCGCGGGCGCCAGGGTCGGGGCCCGCCCCTCGCCCAGGGCGGCATAGATGTCCAGGAAATCGCTCATCAGCAGGCCCCGGCACCAGGCGTCGATGAGGATGTGGTGATTGCTCATGATGAACCAGTAACGCGCCTCGGCCACCCGGATCAGCCGCAGGTGGAACGGCGGTCGTTCGAGCAGCGCGAAACCGGCCCGGCGTTCCCGCTCCAGCAGCGTCTGCAAGTCGCTCTCCTGGGCTGCGGCGGTGCGCGCACGCCAATCGAGCACCTCCACCGCCAGCGGCTCGGGCCGCTGGATCACCTGCAGCATGGTCTCGCCAGCGTTCCAGACGAAGGACGCCCGTAGCGCCTCGTGCCGCGCGACCACCGCCGACCAGGCCTGGGCGAAACGCTCATGGTCCAGGGCGCTGTCGATGCGATAGCGGTCCTGCATGAAGTAGAGCCCTTCGCCGGGTTCGAGCAGGGTATGCAGCAGCAGCCCTTCCTGCATGGGCGTCAGCGGATAGATGTCCTCGATACGGCGGGCCGGCACGACCAGGGCGTCCAGTTGCGCCTGGTCCAGGCGGGCCAGGGGGAAGTCCGCCGGGCTGCAGCCGCCGGCTTCCTCGGCCAGGCAATGCTCCACCAGCCGCTCAAGCTCGGCGCGATAAGCCTCGGCCAAGGCCGTCACGCTGGCCTCGTCGAACTGCTCGCGGCTGTAGGTCCAGCGCATGCCGAGCCGCCCGTCCTGCACCTGGCAGTCGATGGCCAGCGGCGTGGGCAGCGGCGCCTGGGGATCGTGCAAGGCGCCGAGCGGACCGGGCCGAGGTGCGAACAGGGCATCCTCGCCGAAACTCTGGTCGAACTGGCCCAGGTAATTGAAGGAGATCGCCGCCTCGGGCAGCGCTGCGCAGGCCGTCCGCAGCCCAGGCTCCGCCAGATAGCGCAGCACGCCATAGCCGAGGCCCTTGTGCGGCACCGCGCGCAGCTGGGCCTTGATCGCCTGGATGGTCGCGCCGCGTCCCGCGTCGCCCGGCGCCAGGCGCACCGGATAGGCCGCGGTGAACCAGCCGACGCTGCGCGTCAGGTCCAGATCGTCGAACAGGGCTTCGCGGCCGTGGCCTTCCAGCTGCACCGGCACCGCCGGCACTCCCAGCCAAGGGCATAGCACCCGCGCCAGGGCGCTGAGCAGCAGGTCGTTGACCTGGGTGCGATAGGCGGCGGGCGCCTCCTGCAGCAGTTGCCGCGTGAGGGTCGCCTCCAGCGCCACGCTGAGCTGGGCGGCTGCGCCCGCCCGCGCCAGTCCCTCGGGCCGGTCGTACTTGAGCGTCGGTGCCGTCGTCCCCAGTTGCTGGCGCCACAGTGCCAGCTCCTCGCGCAGGGATTCGCTGTGGGCATAGTCATGCAGCCGCGCCGCCCAGGCGCTCGGCGGGCTGGTGCGCGCCGGCAGCGCCTGGCCGCGGTAGGCCCGTTGCAGGTCCTCCAGCAGGATGCGCCAGGACACGCCATCCACCACCAGGTGGTGGATGGCCAGCAACAGCCGCTGGCTGCTGCCGGGGCCGTCTACCAGCACCGCGCGTAGCAGCGGCCCCCGGGCCAGCTCGAGGCTGCGCTGGGCGCGCTCGAACAGGGCCAGGCACTCGTCCTCGCTGGCCACTCGGTGCTGCCAGAGCAGTTCATCCGGTGCCTGGGCGGCATAGGTCGCCTGCCAGGTCCCGCCTTCCCGCAGGAAATTCAACCGCAGGGCATCGTGGTGCGCGACCAACGCCCGCAACGCGGCGGCCAGGCGCTCACCGTCCAGGATCTCGCGGGGTGCGAGCAGCACCGCCTGGTTCCAGTGGTCGGGCCGCTCCAGGCCCCGCTCCCAGAACCACTGCTGGATCGGCGTCGGCAGACTCGTCCCCTGTGCCGGTTCGAGGCGGTTGGTCACCCGCGCCTGCTGATGGGTGACGCTGGCGAGCCGCCGCACCGTCTGGTGCTGGAAGACGTCGCGCGGGGTGAAATGCAGATCGCGCTCGCGAGCCCGGCTGACCAGTTGGATGGACAGGATGGAATCGCCGCCGCGCTCGAAGAAGTTGTCCTCCACGCCCACCGTCGGCACCTGCAGGACCTCGGCCCACACCGCGGCCAGCGCCGCTTCCAGCGCCGAGGCAGGAAGCGCCTCCTGGCGCTGCGCCGTCGGTGCCGGCAGTGCCTGGCGATCCAGCTTGCCATTGGCGGTCAGCGGCAAGGCTGGCAGGACCATCCAGAGCGCCGGCACCATGTAGTCGGGCAACGCCTCGGCCAGCCGGCCGCGCAGGCTGGTGAGCCAGTCCGGATCGGCCCCGGCGGCCTGCGCCGCGCTGCCCAGATAGGCCACCAGTTGCTTGCCCGCCGGGCCATCCTGGGCCAGCACCACGGCCTCGTCGACCCCGGGCTGCTCGCGCAGGCGCGCCTCGATCTCGCCCAATTCGATGCGGAAGCCCCGCACCTTCACCTGGTGATCCAGGCGCCCCACGTATTCCAGTTGACCGTCGGCGAGCAGGCGCGCGCGGTCGCCGCTGCGGTACAGCCGGCCGCCGTCGGTGGCGAAAGGATCGGGCACGAAGCGCTCGGCGGTGAGACCGGGGCGCTGGTGATAGCCCTGCGCCAGGCAGGCACCACCCAAATAGAGTTCGCCCAGGGCACCCGTCGGCAGCAGCGCCAGGTCGGCGTCCAGCAGCGCGGCGCGACGTGCCCCCACCAGGCGGCCGATGGGTACGCTGGCGACACCGGCCGGCAGGGCATCCGGCGCCTCGGCGGCCAGCGGCATGACCACGGTTTCCGTCGGACCATAGGCGTTGAAGAAGACCTGCGGTGCGAAACCGCGGCGGATGCGCTGCAGGTGTTCGCCGGTCAAGGCCTCGCCACCGGTGATGCACAGGCGCACCGGCAGTTGCCGCCCCTGCCCCGCCAGCCACTGGCCGAGCCCGGCGCCATAGCTGGGGGTGAAGCCGAGGATGGTCACCCGCTCCTGCTCGATCAGCGCGCAGAGGCTTTCCGGGTCCCACTGCCCCTGGGCCCGCAGCACCACCCGGGCACCACAGAGCAAGGGGGTGAGCAGCCGCTCGCTGGCGGCGTCGAAATTGATGGAATAGAAGTGCAGCTCGCAGTCGTCCGCACGCAGGCCGAAACGGGCGATCACCGCCTGGCAGTGATCGGCGATCTCGCCATGGGCCACCACCACGCCCTTGGGCTGGCCGGTGGAGCCGGAGGTGTAGATCACATAGGCAGGCAGCGCCGGATGACTCAGGCCCGCCACCGGTGTCGCTTCCATGGCATCCAGCGCCAGGGCCGCGGGATCCAGCCAGCCCCCGGTCAGGCTCGCCGGCAGGGGCTCCAGGCGCTCACGCAAGGCAGCGCGGCCCAGTACCAGCCCCACGCCGCTGTCCGCCAGCAGATAGCTCAGGCGCTCCAGCGGATATTCCGGGTCGAGCGGCACATAGGCGGCGCCAGTCTTGAGGATGGCCAGCAGCCCCACCACCAGGTCCTGGGAACGGGGCAGCGCTAGGCCAACGCGAATTCCGGGCCGCACGCCCCGCTCGATGAGGGCTCGGGCCAGGCGATTGGCGCGGGCTTCCAGCTCGGCATAGCTCAGCGTCGCCCCGGCGAAGGTCAGCGCCGGGGCCGCGGGCGTGGCCGCCGCCTGCCGGGCGAACAGCGCATCCAGGGTGGTGGCCGCCTGCGGCACCGCACCGGACAGCTGCGTCAGTTGAGCCTGACGCTCCTCAATGCTGAGCAACGGCAGCTCGCCCAGGCGCTGACTCGGATCGCCCTGCAAGGCTTCCAGCAGCACCTGCCAGTGCTCCGCCATCGCCGCGATGCGCGGTGCGTCGAACAGATCCTGGCTGTAGGTGAGGCAACAACCCAGGCGCTCGTCGAAGTCGGTCACCTCGAGGTTGAGGTCGAACTTGGTGGCGCGGGCATCGTTGACCCGGTACTCCACGGTCAAGCCGCCCAGGGTGCGGGTCTGCTGGAAGGCCCAGCGCTGGACGTTGCACATCACCTGGAACAGCGGGTTGTAGGCCGGACTGCGCGGCGGCTGCAAGGCTTCGACCAACTGGTCGAACGGCAGGTCCTGATGGGCCTGGGCCTCGATCACCGTCTCCCGCACCTGGGCCAGCAGTTCACCGACGGTCATCTGGCCATCGACCCGGCAACGCACCACCTGGGTATTGAGGAAGGCACCGATCAGGCCTTCGCTCTCCGGGCGGATGCGGTTGGCCACCGGCATGCCGATGCGCAGCTCGCGCTGGCCGCTGTAGCGATGCAGCAGCACGGCCAGCGCCGCGGTGCAGGTCATGAACAGCGTCAGCCCCTGGCGCGCATTGAAGGACCGCACGCGCTGCGCCACCTGGGGCGGCAGGCTGAAGCGATGGAGTTCGCCGCGATGGCTCTGCACCGGCGGACGCGGCCGGTCGCTGGGCAACTCCAACAGCGGCTGCTCCTCGCCCAGCTGCGCGCGCCAATAGGCGAGCTGGCGCACGCGCTCGCCCCCGTCGAGCCACTGGCGCTGCCACTCGCTGTAGTCCAGGTATTGCACCGGCAGCGGCGGCAAGGGCGAGTCGCGCTCGTCGAGGAAGGCCTCGTACAGCTCGCCCAGTTCCCGGGCGAAGATGTCCATCGCCCAACCCTCGGTGACGATGTGATGCAGGGTCAGCACCAGGTGATGTTCGTGCTTGGCCTGCTTGACCAAAAGGGCGCGCAGCAACGGGCCGCGCTCCAGATCGAAGGGCCGGTGCGCCTCGACGTCGGCCAGTTGCCGCAGGGCCGCCTCGGCCTCAGCCGTAGGCAGGTGCGAGAAGTCGTGCCACTCCAGCGGCAGTTGCAGGTCGGCCTGGACCTGTTGCCGCGGCGTACCACCGGGGCTGGGGAAGGTCGTGCGCAACGTCTCATGGCGCTGGATCAGTGCCTGGAGCGCCGCCTCGAAGCGAGCGATGTCCAACACCCCGACCAGCCGGGCCATGCCGCCGACGTTGTAGGCCGGACTGCCAGGGTCCAGTTGCCAGAGGAACCACATGCGTTGCTGCGAGGGCGACAGCGGCACCGCTCGACTGCGATCCACCGGCAGGATGGGCCCCAGCCGGTCCTGCACCCCGGCCACGCGCAACCGCTCCACCTCAGCGACGAAACCCACCAGGGTCGGCTGGTCGAACAGGGTGCGCAGGGGCAGGTCGACGTCGCAGGCCTGGCGTACCCGGGAGACGATCTGGGTCGCCAGCAGCGAATGCCCACCGAGGGCGAAGAAGTCGTCTTCGAGACCGACGGCGGCGAGGCCCAGCACCTCGCGCCAGATCGCCGCGACCCGCCGTTGCAGAGGCGTCGTCGGCGCGGTGGTCTCCACGGCCAGGCGCTCGGGCAGCGGCAGCGCCTGGGTATCGAGCTTGCCGTTGGGTGTCAGCGGCATGGTCTCCAGCACCAGCACCTGGGCCGGCACCAGGTAGTCGGGCAGCTCGGCGGCCAGGGCCTGGCGCACCTGGGCCGCCACGGGCGCAACGCCGGGCCGACCGGTGACATAACCGTACACGTGCGGACCACTGGCCGTATCACGCACCACCACCGCCGCCTGGGCAATGCCCGGCTGGGCCAGCAGGCACTGGCGAATCTCGCCGGGCTCGATACGGAAGCCCCGCAGCTTGAGCTGGTCGTCGAGGCGCCCGCGATAATCCAGGCGGCCTTCGGCGTCCCAGCCTGCGCGGTCGCCGGTGCGGTACAGGCGTCCACCCGCGCCCAGCGGATCGGGCACGAAGCGCTCGGCGGTCAGCGCCGGACGCCCCAGGTAACCCCGCGCCAGCCCGGCCCCGGCGATGCACAGTTCGCCGGTCACACCGACCGGCAGCGGATTCAGCTCGCTGTCGAGCACCCGGCAGCGCACGTTGCCCAGCGGCGTGCCGATGGGCACCTGGGCACCGTCCTCGGCACGGCATGGCCAATGGGTGACGTTGATGGTGGTTTCCGTCGGCCCGTAGCGATTGTGCAAGGCCACCGCCGGCAGACGCTCCAGGGCCCGATCACGCAGCACCGCCGGCAGGGCTTCGCCGCCGCTGAACAGGCGCCGCAGCGAGGTGCACTCACCGACGCCCGGCTGGTCGAGGAAGAGTTGCAGCAGGGGCGGCACGAAATGCAGCGTGGTCACGCCATGGGCGCGTACCCGTTGCAGCAGCGCCGCCGGATCCCGTTGCTCGCCCGGCGCCGCCAGCACCAGCCGAGCCCCGGCCAGCAATGGCCAGAAGGTTTCCCACACCGAGACGTCGAAGCCCAGCGGCGCCTTCTGCAGAAGCACGTCGCTGGCATCGAGGCCGTAGGTCCCCTGCATCCAGGCCAGGCGCTCCGCCAGGGCGCCATGGCTGATGGCCACACCCTTGGGCCGCCCGGTGGAGCCGGAGGTGTAGAGCACATAGGCGAGATGCTCGGGATGCAGCGTCGGCAGCGACAGCGCGACGTCGTCACCCGGCTCCAGCGCCGCGTCCAACCGCACCACCCGCATCCCGTCCGGCAGCGTCAGCAGCACGGCCGGATCGCCCTGGCAGAGCAGCAGCGGCGCGGCGCTGTCAGCCAGCATGAAGTCCAGCCGCTCGCGGGGATAGTCGGGGTCGAGCGGTACATAGGCGCTGCCCGCCAGCAGGATGGCGAGCAGCCCGACGACCCGCTCTGGCGAGCGCTCCGCACAGATCGCCACCGGCACGTCGGGACCGGCGCCCGCCGCCAGCAACTGCACCGCCAGCCGGCGTGCGGCGGCGTGCAACTGGCGATGATCGAGTTGACCGCCGTCCCATTCCAGGGCCAGACGTTCGGGATGGGCGCGCAACGCCCTTACCAGTCCCGCAGGCAGCAGTTCCTCTGGCGGCGCGCACGGGGCCTCCCCCCAGCGCAGCAGTTGCTCGCCTTGCGCCTCGGACAGCAGCGAAAGATCGCCCACCGCCCGCTTGGGGGTCGCCAGCGTCGCCGCCAGCAGTTGCCGATAGGCCTCGGCCAGGCGCTCCACCGCGTCCCTGTCCCAGGCGTCGAGGGCGAAGTCGAAGTGCAGGCTCAGCCGGCCGCGCTCGTCTTCTTCACTCTGGAGTTGCAATTCGAACTTGGCCTGGCGACTGTGCCAGGCCAGCGGCTCGGCCAGCAGACCGGGCAGGCGCCGGAGCGCGCCCAGGTCGCGCTGCTGGTGGTTGAACAGCACCCGGAACAACTCGCGGCCGCCGTAGCTGGTGGCCAGGTCATCGTAGGGCAGCGCCTGATGCGCCTGGGCATCGAGGCTGAAGTCGCGCAGGCGCGCAAGATGCGCCGCGAAGGAGTCGGACGGCTCCAGATGCAGCGGGAAGACCAGGGTGTTGATGAAGCAGCCCACCTGGCCGAAGGTGTCCGCTTGCAGGCGGTTGGCGCTGGGTACGCCCAGGCAGCCCTGGCGCACGCCACCCTGGCGCTGCAACAGCAGGCCGAAGGTCGCCAGCAACCACATGAAAGGACTGGCGCCCCGCGCCTGGGCGGCGTGCCGCAAGCGCTCGGCGAGACCGGCATCCACCCGAAGGCTCAGGCGCTCTGCCGGTGATACCCGGCGCGAGTCCCACGCGTTCTCGCCCACCGGAGCCAGCGGGGCGGGATCTTCACCCAGCGCCGCACGCCACCAGGCAAGGTGCTGCGCCGCGCCATCCGCATGGCCGGCCTCCTGCCCCAAGGCCACCTGCACCGCCAGGCACGGCAAGGGCGCAAGATTCGCCGGCGGGCCCCCTAGGGCCTCGGCATAGAGGCGGGCGAATTCGTCCATCAAGAGATTGAGCGACCAGCCATCCGCCGCGATGTGGTGCACCGTCAGCCAGAGCTGCCAGACCTCATCATCCTGGCGGATCAGGCTGGCACGCAGCAGTGGTCCGCGCGCCAGATCGAACGGCTCGCGAGCCTCGGCATCACGCCGCTGGCGCAGCGCCCGCTCGCGCTCCGTAGCTGGCAGGCTGCGCAGGTCGAGCTGTTGCCAGCCGCACGTCGAGGCCGGCTCGATCCGCTGCCAGACCTGGCCATCCGCTTCGAAGAAGCGACTGCGCAGCCCAGCATGCCGCGCCACCAGCCGCTCCAGGCTCGTCCGGACCGCCTGCGCATCCACCTCCCCACGCAGGCTCAGGCCTCCGGGGATGCTGTAGGCCGCGCCGGCCGGATCCAGCTGCCAGCCCAGCCAGAGCCGTCGCTGCGCCGCCGACAGGGGCAGGCGCTCGCCACTCACCCGCTCCCGGCCCATCTCCCGGTGCCTGGGGCTCGCCACTACCCGCTCGGCGAAATCGACCAGGCGTGGCGCCTCGAACAGGCTGCGCACTTCCACCGCGTGACCCAGCCGGCTCCGGATCTCGCCGATCACCTGGGTGGCGCTGATGGAGTTACCCCCCAGCAGGAAGAAGTCCGACTCGGGGCCGATCTCGACGCCGCCCAGGCAGGCTCGCCAGATGTCCGCCAGGGCAGCGGTCATGCCTGCGCTTTCCGCCTTCGTCTTCTCCGCGACGATTTCACCAGGGAAGCGCGCATAGGCCGGTAATTCCCCCGACTGCAGCCGCGGCCAGCAGGCCGAACGCTGCAATTTGCCGCTGGAAGTCTTGGGCAGGCTGCCCGGCTCCAGCAGTGCCACCACCGCAGGGGCCTGCTGACAGGCTCCGGCGACAGCGCGGCGAATGGCCTCGATCAAGCCCTCGGCGGGAAACCGCTTGCGCGTGCCCCGACCGATCTCGCAGGCGATGCCTATGCCTTCCCCGTCACCATCGGGCACCGCGAAGGCGGCTACCCGACCTTCGCGCACGCCCGCCACCGTCTCTTCGATGACCCGTTCCAGATCCTGTGGATAGAGATTCTGGCCACGCACGATCAGCAGGTCCTTGAGCCGACCGGTGACATAGAGTTCATCGCCTTGCAGGGCGCCCAGATCGCCGGTCCGCAGCCAACGGCGGCCCGCGTGCTCGACGAAGGTCGCCGCGCTGGCGGCAGGATTGCGCCAGTAACCCGCGGCGATGCTCGGTCCATGCGCCCAAATCTCCCCCACGGTGCCGGCTGGCAACTCTTCCAGCGTCTGGGGCGCGACGATCCGCACCCCGTGCTCGGGCTGGGCACGGCCACAGCTGATCAGCCGGGCATCGTCGCCGACCGCCAGGGTGCCAGCCCCCAAGGCAGACGCCGCGACCGGCAGAGCCCCTATGCCCTCCCCGCGTCGCCCGCCGGTGACGAACAGCGTGGCCTCGGCCAGGCCGTAGCAGGCGAAGAAGCTCTCGGGCACGAAGCCCGTACCGGCGACATGGGCGGCAAAGCCATCGAGACTGTCCTGGCGAATCGGCTCCGAACCGGAATAGGCCACCCGCCAGCGCGACAGATCCAGGCCGCCCAGGGCCGCCGGGCTGATCCGTTCGCGGCAGAGGCGATAGGCGAAATCAGGGCCGCCGCTGATGGTCCCGCCGTAGGTACTGATCGCCTCCAGCCAGCGCACCGGTCGTTCGAGGAAGTACCGAGGCGACATCAGCACGCAGGGAATACCGCTGTAGATGGGCTGCAGCAGCCCGCCGATCAACCCCATGTCGTGGTACAGCGGCAGCCAACTGACGATGACATCCTCCGCACCGATGCCGAAGCCGTCACGAATCAGGCGCTCGTTGGCCACCAGGTTGGCGTGGCTGACCATCACCCCCTTGGGCAACGCCGTGGAGCCCGAGGTGTACTGCAGGAAGGCGATGTCGCTCGCCGCCGGCAGCCCGAGGTGCCACGCCACCCGGGGTGCGGGGGCCAGCGCGTCCACGGCCAATCCCGGCACCCCGGCCGGCAACTCGGCGAGCAACGCGGCACTGGTCAACAACAGGCCGGGCTCGGCGTCCGCGAGGATGGACAGCAAGCGCCGCTGGTGCTGGGCATTCCCGGAAGTCGGCGGATAGGCCGGTACCGCGATGATCCCGGCGTAGAGACAGCCGAAGAAGGCCGCGACGTAGTCCGGACCGCTGTGGAACACCAGCACGGCGCGCTCGCCCACGCTCAGGCGTTCCCGCAGGGCCAGGGCGATGGCGCGTGCGTGGGCATCGAGTTCGCCATAACTCAGCGCCCTTTCGCCCTCGGCATCCAGGAACCGCAGGGCCAGGCCCTCGGCATCTTGTACGGCGCGCTGGCGGAGCGCATGGGCCAGGGTGGGAAAGGCTTCGTGGGACGGGAGCATGGGGGATTCCTGCAGAGTTCGATACCGGGCTGGGCCGAGGTCGGTACAGAACAAACGCATTGCCCCCTGGGAAATTAAGCGCTGCTCGACAATCCGCGACGAGCGCCGCGTGAGAAATCCAAAAGGTATTTGACAATCATTTTCATTTGTAAATAATTTGCACCACCAAAGGGCATCCACTGCCAGGCCCACAAGGAACGCGCATGTCAGAGCCTCAGGTTTCCCTCCGCTACGATACGCCCCTGCTGAAAACCTTCGTCTCCCAGCGTCCGATACTGGTGAAGGCGGCGACGCGCATCGTCGGTTGCCCCTCGCGGGCCGAAGACGTGGTCCAGGATGCCTACTTCCGCCTCGAGACGGCGCCGCAGATCACCTCGTCACTCAAGGCGCAGATCGGCTACCTGTTCCAGATCGTGCGCAACCTGGCCATCGACCACTATCGCAAGAGATCCGTCGAGTCCAAGTACACCAGCCCCCAGGAAGATCACGAGGAAGTCGCCGCGGTGGCCTCTCCGGGGCCGGAAAGCACCTATTTCGGCCAGCGCACGCTAAATCACCTGGATGCCGCCCTCGCCGAGCTGCCCCAGCGCACCCGCTATGCCTTCGAGATGTATCGCCTGCATGGAGTGGCGCAAAAGGACATCGCCAAGGAGCTAGGCGTGTCACCCACGCTAGTCAACTTTATGATCCGCGACGCTCTAGCGCACTGTCACAAATCGATTGGAGAACTCGGCTGAACATGTCCTTACGCGGTAAGAACTTTTTTAAACCGTGCTGCTGAGCCTCTCCACCACCTACGTTTTCCGCCGTCTCCGATGCAAGACCACCCGCCCAGGCATCCAACTACAACCCTTGGCGGCACTTTAAGCCCACCCTTATCGACCTGCGTTTCGCCGAAGGAATGTCTGAACCAGGCCGTTGTGCCTGACCGACTTCGGCCACTATCGATTTTGAAAACGGCGACTGATCAAAATTTGATCGGGATACCGCGGGTTTCGGTGTTCCAGATCATGTTTCTCCAGTAGGCGACGGAAATCGGAACCGCCCGGTTCGGCGCCCTCGGCTTAGCGATAGCCACGACGTTGCACGCCGGCGCGGTAAGAGCGACATCCGGACAACCCGCCGTACCGGGCAAATGCGTTCTATCGGGTTCATCTCGCCGTGCGGGCATTGCGGAGTGCTCCCAGCTCGGAAGCGCCGCGGTCATCCGCATCGCAGGCCAGACGCCTGGTCCCGGATGCCCGGCTGATTTCGCTGAGCAATCCCAAGAGCTGGCTGGCCACTCTGCTGACCTATCCCTCTCCATCGATCCACAGCGGTCGTACGGTTCCCAGGCTTCGATACCGACGGCAGTGGTCATCTCGAGGTCGATCTACGGCGGCTACATGCTCCGCGCCCACCGCCTTCGCCAGGAGGCGCAGCTCAACCACGCCTCGGCTGTCATCTATCTGCTGGTGACCTTGGATCTGGTTCTGCCACCCCACCAGTCCTGCAAGGCAGCATCTAGGGGCATGCCGTGCCGCACCTCGACATCAGCGAAATCGCCAGCTGATTTTGCTTGGATTTTGATTCTGTTTTGATCGGACCCAGAAACGAAAAAGGCCCAAGCCACTAAGTGCTTGAGCCTTTTCGTTAATTTGGTCGGGACGGAGTGATTCGAACACTCGACCCCTTGCACCCCATGCAAGTGCGCTACCAGGCTGCGCTACGCCCCGACTGTGTTCCTTGAGGGAACGGCGTGCATCTTACTGCAACGCTTTGATTAATGGAAGCTTTTTTTCACTTCTTCAGTACGACGAGGACTTCTTCGAGTTCGCTGATCATCTGGCGGATGAGCTGGTGGTACTGCGAACCCTCGTCACGGGTCTCGTCGCCCTGGGTGAGGCGCTGACGCGCCCCGCCGATGGTGAAGCCTTCGTTGTACAGCAGTGCGCGGATCTGGCGGATCATCAGCACGTCATGGCGCTGGTAGTAGCGCCGGTTGCCGCGCCGCTTCACCGGGTTCAGCTGGGGAAATTCCTGCTCCCAGTAGCGCAGCACGTGCGGCTTGACCAGGCAAAGGTCGCTGACCTCACCGATGGTGAAGTAGCGCTTGCCCGGTATGGGCGGCAGCTCGTCGTTATGACTTGGTTCCAGCATAGGCCTCGACCCTGGCTTTGAGTTTCTGCCCGGGGCGGAAGGTCACCACACGGCGCGCCGTGATGGGTATCTCCTCCCCTGTCTTGGGATTGCGTCCGGGGCGCTGGCGCTTGTCGCGCAGGTCGAAGTTGCCGAAACCGGACAACTTGACCTGCTCGTTGCTTTCGAGCGCATGACGAATTTCTTCGAAGAACAGTTCGACCAATTCCTTGGCTTCACGTTTGTTCAGACCGAGCTCTTCAAACAGACGTTCGGCCATCTCAGCTTTCGTCAGGGCCCCCATGCGCTATTTCCTTAAGGTGGCGTTGAACCTTCTTTCCAGAGAAACGAGGATTTTCTGCGTCGTTTCGTTGACTTCTTCATCGGTTAATGTGCGCGATGGATGTTGCAAGGTCAAGCCGATGGCGACGCTTTTTCTATGTGGATCAATACCTTTGCCTTGGTAGACGTCGAACAGACGCAGCTCCTTGAGGCCTTCACCGGCGTTTTCGCGGATGTCGCCAAGGAGGTCTCCAGCGGCTACGGTTTCGTCCACCATCAGCGCCAGGTCACGCCGCACTTCCGGGAAGCGTGACAGCTCGCCAAAGCGCGGCAGGCTGCCCGTGGTCAGGGCATCCAGCACCAGCTCGAAGAGGAACAGCGGACGATCCACATCCAGTTCGCGGGCCACTTCCGGATGCAAGGCGCCCAGGTAGCCCACCGGCTGCCCTGCCCTTTCGATCAGTGCGGTCTGCCCCGGATGCAATGCCGGGTGCTCACCCGTCACGAAGCGGAAGTCGCTGCCTGCGCCAGCCTGCGCCAGTAGCGCCTCTACGTCAGCCTTGACGTCGAAGAAGTCCACCGCCTCACGACCGGACGACCAGCTCTCCGGCAGGCGCGATCCGCAGACGGCGCCAGCCAGGACGTTTTCCTGCACCAGGTTGTCCAGCTGACCAACGAATCTCAGACCCGACTCGAACAGCCGGACGCGGTCCTGCTGGCGGTTGAGGTTGTACTGCACGGCCTTGACCAGACCCGGCCACAGCGAGGCGCGCATGGCGGCCATGTCGGTGGAGATGGGGTTGGCCAACATCACCGGTTGGGCTTCTGGGGCGAACAGACGGAAGCTCTTCTCGTCGATGAAGCTGTAGGTGATGGCTTCCTGGTAACCGCGGGCCACCAGCAGGCGACGTAGCTGGCTCAGCTCGCCCTTGCTCTCAGGCAGGGGCTGCGGTGCCAGGCGCGCCTGGGGGAAGCGGATCGGCAGCTGGTTGTAGCCATAGAGGCGCGCCAGCTCTTCGATCAGGTCCACTTCGATGCTGATGTCGAAACGGTGACTGGGTACACCGACCTGCCAGCGACCGGCTTCCAGGCGGGCCACGGCCAGACCCAGGCCGCTGAGCAGCCGCTCGACCTGGGCATCGTCCAGGGCCAGGCCCAGGACACGCTCGATGCGCTCGGCGCGCAGCAGGATCGGCTCGACCTGTGGCAGGTGCTCGGCGCTGACCGCCTCGATGACGGGCCCCGGCTCGCCGCCGACGATGTCCAGCAGCAAACGGGTCGCACGCTCCATGGCCTTGCGCGCCAGCTCGAAGTCCACGCCCCGCTCGAAACGGTGGGAGGAGTCGGTGTGCAGTCCGTAGGAGCGGGCCTTGCCAGCCACGGCGATGGTGTCGAAGAAGGCGCTTTCCAGGAACAGGTCACGGGTACCGGCGGCCACACCGCTGTGCTCGCCACCCATGACGCCGGCGATGGCCAGGGCACGTTCATGATCGGCGATCACCAGGGTATCGTTGCGCAGCTCGATGTCCTGGCCGTCCAGCAGCACCAGGCGCTCGCCGGCATCGGCCAGGCGCACGCGGATGCCGCCCTTGATCTGGTCCAGATCGAAGGCATGCATGGGCTGACCGAGTTCAAGCATCACGTAGTTGGTGACGTCGACGGCGGCATCGATGCTGCGCACGCCGCTGCGGCGCAGGCGCTCGACCATCCAGTCCGGCGTCGGGCGGGACAGGTCGACGTTCTTGACCACGCGACCCAGGTAACGCGGGCAGGCCTGGGGAGCCAGCACCTCGACGTCACGGATCTCCTGGTGCACGGGGGCCACGGGCTCGACCTGCAGCGGCTCGACCGTGGCGTTGTAGAGGGCACCCACTTCCCGCGCCAGGCCGGCGATGGACAGGCAGTCGCCGCGGTTCGGCGTGAGGTCGACGTCGATGATGGCGTCGTCCAGTTGCAGGTAGCTGCGGACGCTCTCGCCCACTGGGGCACCGGCAGGCAGTTCCAGCAGGCCGCTGTTGTCGTCGCTGATCTGCAGTTCGCTGGCCGAGCAGAGCATGCCGTGGGATTCCACGCCGCGCAGCTTGGCTTTCTTGATGGTGAAGTCGCCGGGCAGCGTGGCGCCAACGGTGGCGAAAGGCACCTTGAGGCCGGCGCGCACATTGGGCGCCCCACAGACCACCTGGAACGACTCCTGGCCGTTGCTGACCTGGCAGACGTTGAGCTTGTCGGCATCGGGATGGCGCTCAACGGAGAGCACTTCGCCGACGATGACGCCCTGGAAGCTGCCAGCCGCCGCTTCGACGCCGTCCACTTCCAGGCCGGCCATGGACAGCCGGGCAACCAGATCCTCGTGCGTAGCCGCAGGGTTCACCCAGCTACGCAGCCATTGTTCACTGAATTTCATAGGACTC
>Ga0157371_10001159_pt1 | contig 28365 bp, 23 predicted proteins | sample C45metaG_FD_113462 | JGI IMG/M metagenome (GOLD analysis project Ga0157371, IMG submission 113462) | Corn rhizosphere microbial communities from Kellogg Biological Station, Michigan, USA - C4-5 metaG | ecosystem: Host-associated > Plants > Roots > Rhizosphere > Soil | place: USA: Michigan... | reverse complement strand
TCCAGGCATCAAATCCTCTTGTATAAAAAGCAATCCATTGCTGAACACCAATACTTTTTTTCCAGTTGGCGGCATCAAATTTATTGATTGGAAGTGCCAGGTATGCTGCTGCCTGAGCTGCGGTTCCGCCCCATTCTGTGATAGATGCTGTAACTGCATTGTTATAATGTTCTTCAGCAGTACCTCCTACATTCATTCCTCTTGCCGCTGCTTCTGCTAATAAAAATTCGACTTCAGCATAATCCATGATAATGGCAGGAAAATCCGGAGCTTCAACTTTATCGGAAGGGTGAGAAAACAACCTGAAAGTATTTCCGCTACCATAAACTCCTCCAACATATTTTCCATCCACATCACTGAAATAAAAAGGCCTTCGCGGATCCTGACGTGCATTCATTGTGTCAATAAGCGTACTGGTTATCACAAAATCATTACGACCACTTTGAACCAGGTTTGTCCAAATAGGATTTACATTTGGTGGAGTTGTTGTATATGGAAGCAAAGCGTTATCATCATTAGACGTGAATACATTTGGCGCAGCAGATTCTACTTCTGATGTAGCTTTTGCCGCATCAACATCTGCCAGATTCATCGCTAATTTCATCTTAATAGAATTTGAAAGCTTATACCATTTGGTAATATCTCCGTTGTAAATCAAATCTGCGCTTCCAAAACTTTCAGCAGTTTGATCCATCTCACCGATTGCCGCATCAATTGTGTCCAGCAAAGCATAATACACATCCTTTTGGTTATCATATTTTGGAGTTGTATTTTCTCTTCCCTTCAATGCTTCTGTATAAGGAATGTCGCCGAAAGTATTTACCAAAACTGAAAATGCATAAGCTCTCATCACCTTTGCAATGGCAATTTTATTCGTATATGCGGTTTTTTCAGCAGGAAGTAAAGTAGGATCAGTTTGCTGTTGTCTCATTAATTCAATACTCTGTTGCAGATTTTCAATTACCCCTGTATATAGGGCATTCCACCAGTTGAGAGGAATATTTCTTTCTCCCAACTGATATTGGCTTTCCTGGGGATAAGTTGTTTCTGCCCAGTATTGTGAAATCAGTTCAAAAATGCCAGTGTTTACATTTGGAGTTGTCATTACATCTGCAAAAGCTTTTTCAGCATTTGAAAACAGCATTTCTCCCGGAACCGTCGTTGCTACCTTTGGATTTACGTTTAGCTTTTCCATGTTTTTAGTACAGGAAAAGACGATCAAAAAAGCGATACTGATTGGTATATATCGAACAAGATTAAGTTTCATAGCTTTTGAATTTAAAATTTGACATTTAAATTAACACCAAAGGTTCTGTAGGTTGGATAACTTCCTACCTGCACTCCCTGTATGTTTCCGGAACTTGGTCCGTCTTCAGGATCAGCATCAGGCAGGTTTTTGTGAATGATCCAAAGATTTCTGCCGTATAAAGAAATATCAATTCCTTTTACAGGATGTAATTTTGAGATAAGTTTTTCGGGCAAAGAATAGGAAATATTTACTTCTCTCAACTTTACATAACCAGCATCATAAATGTAGCCGGCGTTTGGAAAATTATTATATCCAAAACCTCTTAATCCTGTGATCAGCGCGTGCTTTGTGTTGGGCTTTCCATCTTCCGTAACCCCCGGAAATATAACACCTCCTCCGTTCTCCAGTGAATTTCTCAATGGTTTTCCAAGATCATTTAATCCGGCGCTATTTGCGGTTAATCCGGTTCCCTGCCCATACCATTGATCAACTGAAAACAAAGAGCCACCGTTTTTTACATCAATAAGAAAACTTAAAGAAAAGTCTTTGTAAGAAAAAGTATTGTTCACCCCGCCGATCCAGTTTGGATTTATGTTTCCGAGAATATTATTATTGGAGGGTGTTTTTTCGTAATAGCCATCAGCATCGACCACTCTTTTTTTGCTGACAGAATCATATATAAAATCGCTCCCTTCCAAAACTCCGTATGGATGACCAACCGCCGCATTTAAAGTAACACCACCCTGGAACACACCCAACAAAAGGTTTTGAGTACCACCGGTAAGACTCAACACTTTATTATTAATCTTGGTCCAGTTAATATTCATACGCCATGAAAAGTCGGGAGTTTTTATGGGAACCAAATTAACAGTCACCTCAAATCCTTTGTTTTGAACATTACCTGCATTGATTATCTGGGTAGTAAACCCGGTTGCTGCTGAAATGGTAACAGGAATGATTTGATCGATGGTATTTGTTTTAAAATAAGTAACATCAAAGCCAACCCTGTTTTTGAATAAAGAAGTTTCTATTCCAGCTTCATAACTTTTGGTTCTTTCTGGTTTTAATTCAGGATTTTTCTGAGTAGTGCTTACGCTAAATAACGGAACACCGTTGAAAGGTGTTGGTTGGGTATAAGAATTTACAATATAATCAAATGGTGCATCACTTCCAACTTCCGCATAATTCAATCTTAATTTTCCAAAGTTCAGCCATTTGGTATCTGGCAATAACTTTGAAAAAACGAAACCTCCGGATATAGAAGGATAGAAATATGAATTATTATTTGCCGGCAAAGTTGAAGATTGATCTCTTCTTCCTGTAGCATCTAAAATCAACATTTGTTTATAAGTAAGAGTTACTCCTGCAAAAACTCCTCCTACCTCTGTCACCTGTTGTTCTTCAGTTGGAGCAGTAATTGGATTTTTTGAATTGGCAAGTGAATAAATACCAGGAAGGATCAAACCACCATTTGTGGCAGCATATATTGAATTGAAGTAATCCTTTCTTAGATTAGCTCCTAACAATGCTTTGAAATTAAAGTTGTCAGAAAAATCTTTATTGATGTTGGCTAAAAAATCGTAATTATACTCGTGATAACTTTGATTATTTCGGGTATATCCGCCAATGTCTATAGATTCAATCCCGGTTCTTTCTTCCTGCAAGCCATCATAAGTATCCAGTGAAACCCTTCCTGAAAGATTGAGCCAGCTATTTACTGCATAGTTTAAATTCGCATAAGAAATAAACCTATACCTTGAATCTGATTCATAGCTTTCATATCTTACATAATAAGGATTGTCCCAATAAATCGGCCCAATATCTTCAGGGGGCCCAGCCATATTCCAGGTAATATTTTTCTTTGTCCTCATATACGCCGCTTTTTGTTCCTGCACATCTACATTCATTTCCCACCATTCACGAAAATTAGCGGCAGGATTTAAAGCATCATAACCTGCTCCATATCTTCCCAGGCCAGCAACATTTGAAAAGTTTACTGCACCCGATACAGTTAGCTTATCTGTTATTTTATAATTGGCTTCTAAATTTACCAAATCCTTTGTGAGCTTGCTGTTAGGCAATATTCCCTTATCATCATTCCGTGTGTAACCTAATTTGAAAGTTGCTCTGTCGCCACCACCTTCAACAAAAACACTTGCGCTTGTGGACCACGGATTTTCGAAAAAAGTAGTAGGATCATTTTTTGCTGCTACCCATGGAGTTGGTTTACCATAATTGGGAGAAGATGGATCAAATGCATCCCATTGATATACCAATAAACTATCATTGAATTTAGCGCCAAAAGAAGCATCTTCTGTGGTTGGAACTACCAGGTCATTTACGCCATCACCGTTTACATCAAAATATAAAAAATGTGGATCAGGTGATGGTGGTGAATCTGAATAAGTGTAGTAATCAGGGTCAAAATATCCCGCTCCATATTGATGCTGATATTTGATCCACGTACTTTTATCCATTCTACCTGTTGATCCACCCAGGTTTAAAGTGACTCCTAAACCTTTTCTTCCTTTTTTTGTTGTAATTAAAATAACTCCGTTGGCAGCTCTGCTTCCGTATAAAGCAGTAGAAGCCGCGCCTTTTAAAACAGTAATGGATTGAATATCATCCGGGTTTACATCTGCACCGGTATTTCCATAATCATAACCACGAAATCCCTGCGCAACATCAGCAGTATTAAAATTACTATTATTCACTGGTACGCCATCGACAACGATCAATGCCTGGTTATTGCCAGTTATAGATTTAAATCCACGAAGAATAATGTTGGTAGATCCACCCATCATATTATTCTCCTTAATCTGCAAACCTGCAACTTTCCCAGACAAGGCGTTCGCAAAATTATCCGTGCGGGTTTTTGTAATTTCAGTATTATTTACTTGTTGTGCAGCGTAAGGCAAGGTATTTTTATTACGCTGAATTCCCAAAGCGGTTGTTATTGTTACAGTTGCCAGTTCTTTAGCATTGGTTTTCATTGTAGCACTTACTACATCATTCACTGGTGACACAACAACAGTTTGATAGCCTGTAGCCGTAATCGTCACGGTTCCATTTCCTCTCATATTTAAAGTAAATTGTCCTTCACCATTTGCAGTAGTTGCGTTGGTTGTTCCGCTTTCAGTAACGGTTGCGTAAGGTACCGGTGTGCCTGTGCTATCTTTTACTGCTCCAGTAATTGTATGTGTTTGCGCAAAAGCAAATACAGAAAAAAGCAAAAGCATTGAAAATATTATCAAAAATTTTTTCATGGCTTTGATTTTAAAGGGTTCGGGAATAGGTTAACACTTAGTGGGCAAAGATTTCAGGTCTGATGCTGCAAAAAAATTTGTTTTTTTACAATTCTGAGATAATTGGTTTTTTACGGATATGTGTTAAAGCTTCCGTAAAAATCCTGCCAGACAGCGAATTAACTTAAATAATTTTTTTGCTCTTAAACGTTTGCTAAAAATGTAGAAGGAATTTCTCTTATTTGCAATTGTATGAACAAAAAAAAACCCCTTTTCAGGGGATTTTTTTGCAGTTCGTTTCGGTAAATTGCTTTAAAATAAAATCAGAATGATTGCTTTTCAAATAATAATTCTGGTAAACAATTTATTAAGGAGTTGATTTTTGAAATTTAGAAAGTCATACAATTTCAAAGACAAACATCAGAATAAAAACGCTGCTTTTTGTTTTTTATTTTTGAAGAAAAAAATAAAATTTTTTTTTCAGAATATGATTTACACTTATTCATTTGTTCACTGTTTTTTTTACGAAAGCTTTTAATAATACTTCACTTAAATTGCAGTTTTATAACTCATGATATCCATTACCAAAAAAGAATTACATCAGTTTTTCAGCAGCCTCAGCGGTTATATTACCATCATTTTATTTTTGATCGTTAATGGATTGTATCTTTTTGTTTTAAAAGATAGTAACATTTTTGATTTTGGATATGCGACTCTCACTGCTTTTTTTGATCTGGCTCCGTGGGTTTTTATTTTTTTAATTCCTGCTCTCGCCATGCGATCTTTCTCAGACGAATTTAAAACCGGAACTTTTGAAATTTTAAAAACAAGTCCTGTTACGGAATGGCAAATCGTTTTAGGGAAATATCTTGCAATTATTGCCGTCGTTATTATTGCTCTTATTCCCACTTTACTTTATGTAATTACGATTCATTCGTTATCATCAACCGGCGGAATTGATAGCGGCGCGATTACCGGTTCTTACATTGGTTTATTTCTTTTAGCTTCGGTTTTTGCTGCAATCAGTACATGGTGTTCAAGCCTTACTTCCAATGCCGTCATCGCTTTTTTATTGAGTGCTTTTTCGTGTATTATTTTATATTTTGGATTTACTGCAATCAGCAAACTGCCAGTGTTTACAGGCAATGCAGATTATTATATTGAAATGCTGGGAATTGATTTTCATTATCAAAGTATCAGTCGAGGCGTGGTTGATACAAGAGATATTATTTATTTCTTCAGCGTTATTTTTCTTTTTCTTTTTGCCACCAAAAAAAATGTGAACAAAAAATAAGGTACCATCAATGAAATCTTCTTTATATAAAAAATGGTGGTTACTGATTGTAATTGTCGCAATTGTATTAATCAATTATCTCGCTTCTGTTTTTCATCAGCGGATTGATCTTACCAACGAAAAAAGATTTACTATTTCAACTCCTGTAAAAAAGATTTTGAAAAATATCGATCAGAAAATGGAGGTCTATATTTTTCTGAGAGGCGATCTTCCTGCAGGTTTTAAAAAATTATCTGTTTCTGCCCAGGAACTTTTGCAGGAATTCAAAGAATATTCCAATGGAAATATTCATTACAATTTGATCTCTGCAGATGAAAAAATCCCTGGTACTGACAAAACTTATGCTGATACACTTTCTTCCTTAGGAATTGCACCGATCAATTTAAAAGTTCAATTAAAAGAAGGCGAACAATCACAATATATTTTTCCCGCGGCAATTGTAAATTATCATAATAAACTTCAGCCGGTAAATTTATATTCAGGTTCCAGTACTTTTATTACTGCGCCCGAACTCAATAGTGCAGAGGCTTTGCTTGAATTTAAATTTGCAGATGCAATTGAAAAGATCATTGAAACAAATAAGTCGATGGTGGCTTATGCGGTTGGAAATGGCGAGCCAATCGGGCCAAATGTTTATGATCTTGTGGAAAATGTTTTGAAAAAAAATTACCATCTTTTTATGATGGATCTGGCGAAGGAACCGATAGTGCCGGATACTTTCAAATTGTTGATGATTGTAAAGCCAACACTTGAATTTACGGATGCTGAGAAATTAAAGATTGATCAGTATGTGATGCACGGCGGAAAGCTGCTGTGTTTTATAGACAGACTGAATGCCGAAGTGGATAGTTTGCAAATGAAAAATGAAGTGATTGCTTATGACAGAAATCTGAATCTTCAGGATTTATTTTTTAGATATGGAGTTCGCATCAATCCGGATCTTTTGATGGATTTGCAATGCGATTTTTTGCCATTTAGTGTAAATGGAAAAGATCAGTTTGAATTTTTGCATTGGAATTATTTTCCTTTATTTGAATCAAAACAAAATAATGTTATCACTAAAAATCTTGGACTCGTTGCGGGAAGATTTGTAAATACGATTGATACAGTAAGCGCACCAGGAATTAAAAAAACAATTTTATTAAGTTCATCTCCCAATTCAAGAACGATAGAAACACCGGCATTGATCAGCGGTGCAGAGAACCGCAATGCCGCTGTAGATGCGGCTTTCAACAAAAGCAATTTAATTGCAGGTGTTTTACTGCAAGGAAAATTTACTTCTTTATATAAAAATCGTGTGAGCAGTTCAGAAATGGATTCACTCGCGTTTTATGGTTCTCCTTTTCAATTTGAAAATATTGAGAACAATAAGATGATCATCATTTCTGATGGCGATATTGTTTTGAATGGTACTTACAAAGGACAACTTTTGCCAATGGGCGTTAATTCCTACACCGTTGGAACGCAGTATGAATACCAGTTTGCCAACAGGCAATTTGTAACAAACTGCCTTGATTATCTCATCAATAATGCCGGCCTTAGCGAAGCAAAATCAAAAGATTATCAGCTTCGTTTGCTTGATCCAAAAAAGACAAGCGAACAACGAACTTTTTGGGAAATGCTGAATCTTTTGCTGCCTGTATTTTTACTGGCGATCTTTGGTTTCATCTATCAATGGTTCAGGAAAAGAAAATATTCTGCTGAGGTTTCTGATAGTAAATAAAGGAATAATGATTTTTATTTTTTTAATAGACAATTCCTGCTATCAATTTATAAAAAGAATTCTTCCAAAGGATTCCTAAAGAGGAACAAACATAAATTTCATTTTTGTTTTTGATCAGGTTCGGCCTCACTTTGAAACGATGTAAAAAAGATGGATCAGTAATCGGAAAATCATATTGATTTCCATTATGCGAAAAAATTAACCGTGTTTGTGGACGGTCTTTTTTGTCTTCATAAATTTTATTCACCGCTTCAAATTCATTTAGCTTAAAAAAGAGCAGTGAATGATTCAGCGCCTCAATTTCATCCAACGAAACTGATTTGTCAAAATTGCCAAAGATAACCGAATGGGTGTTGCAAAGTTTTGAAAGCTCTTCACGTTTAAAACTTCCACAAATTTTCAAAGATCTTTCATCAAAAATTACATTTTCTGATTGATAACCTTGTGGTTGTTTTTCGATAATATTAATTTCGACGATGTCTAAAAGTTTGAAGTGAGCAACGATTTCTGTAGGAATTTCTCCATGCTTTGTACTGCAAACAGGACGAATCCATTTTGGTTTTCCTTTTTCAAAAACAGGATTACTTTCTGAATCTAATTCAATTCCCGCCATGCATCTTCCGCCTTCTTTAAAAGAATTGGCCAGGCAAACAAATTTAGTCAGCATCAGCAATTATTTTATCAGGTGAATAATCTCAATATCGTTTCTAACCTTTTGTAAATATTCGGCAAGCAGGCGCCTGTGGCACTTTTCAGGAGTATGTTCACTGCAAAGCAAACAATTTTCATGAAGCAAATCGATGTTTGTTTTTTGTGCAACTTTTCTAATGTCCAACAGGTTCAGATATTCTATTTCATATTCCAGCCAGTTTATTTTTTTATTACGATAATTGGAAAGCAGTTCTTTTGTCGGTGCAAAATCAATGTTGTGATCATAACTCATTTTCCCAATTTCATCAGCAAAAAATTTCAGGTCCGGCGCTTTTGCAAAACCTGACAGTTGTGATACATTATTGATGCGTGTGTCCACAATTTTTTTGATGCTGTTATTTCTCAACAGGTTAAAAAATTTTTCTGCAGATTTTCCGGTAAATCCTATGGTAAAAAGTTTAATCATAATTTTCCGGTTGTGTTTTGGAATAAGGAGAAAAAGCAATTTCTTTATTTCTAAACCGGTAAGCCACTTTCAGCTGATCTTCTCTTGAAATATTGGGTTGAAACATGTCTGGCTGAGGGAGCTTTTTTTCGTATTTTTTTAAAAGTTCCATTTCCAGTTGTGCATTCGTTTTGATGCTTTTATCCTTAAGGATATGTTTTACATCAAAGCCATCTTTTTGTAAAGCAACAGAAATCATTGAAAAACGATGGCAATCAAAAGGGTCAGATTCAGAACACATCAGCGCAATCGTGAAACCCTTGTCAATACCCTGCCACAGCCGGTTCACACCATTTTTAAAATGCCATGATTTGCGCACGAAATCGAAGTTCACTTTGCCATCTTCATCTAATAAATCAGCATCAGTATGTCTTGCCCCAAATTCTTCCGCAAAATGCAGGTAGGTAATTTGGTTAGCTTTCAGAAAATTTGAAAGCGGTTCTTTATTGAATTGAGGATTGTAAGAACTGGCCGCCAGGCTTCTTACATCAACGAGGCAATTGATAGAAAATGAATTCAGCAAATCCAGAAAAAAATCAATGGAGTGATTTGAGTGCCCAACAGTATAAATAATTGGCTTGTCCATTGAAGAAGCGTTAGTGATTTTTAAAGATAAGGATTTGGTTGAATAAGAAAAAACTGCATAAAAGAAAAGCGATTTCTCTTTTAATGAAATCGCTTTTCAAAATTGAATTTAATTCTTTTTTTAAGCTTCGATGTAACTTTCCACCGGCTCACAAGTACAAATCAAATTCCGATCCCCATACGTATTGTTTACCCTGCTTACTGCAGGCCAGAATTTATTTTCTCTCACGTAATCCAATGGAAACGCGGCTTTGCTGCGCGGATAAGCATGATTCCATTCATCGGCAGTTACAACGGATAAAGTATGTGGTGAATTTTTCAGCACATTATCTTTCTTATCTGCTTCGCCGTTCTCAACACTTTTTATTTCTTCATAAATAGAAATCAGTGCGTCACAAAACTTATCAAGCTCTTGTTTGTTTTCACTTTCTGTCGGTTCGATCATAATAGTTCCTGCAACCGGAAAACTGAGTGTTGGCGCATGAAAGCCATAATCCATCAATCTTTTCGCCACGTCTTCGGCTTCAATACCTGCGCTGTTTTTAAACGGACGAAGGTCAACGATAAATTCATGAGCGCAGGTTCCGGCTTTTCCGGTAAATAAGATTTTGAAATATTTTTTTAGCCGCGCTTTCATGTAATTGGCGTTCAGAATCGCGTATTCTGTTGCTTTTTTCATTCCGCTTTCGCCCAGCATTTTTATGTATGCGTAACTGATGAGCAAAATACTGGCAGAGCCATATTGCGCGGCACTTACTGTTCCTTCATTATTTTTTCCGGGTAAGAAAGGAGCCAGTTTTTCATTCACACAAATCGGTCCCATTCCAGGGCCGCCGCCGCCATGCGGAATTGCAAATGTTTTGTGCAAATTCAAATGACAGACATCAGCGCCAATAAATCCCGGTGCAGTTAATCCAACCTGTGCATTCATGTTTGCCCCATCCATGTAAACGAGTCCGCCATTATTATGAACAATGTCGCAAATCTCTTTAATGCCTTCTTCAAAAACGCCGTGTGTAGATGGATACGTTACCATCAATCCGGCAAGTGAATCTTTATTTTTTTCGGCTTGCAATTTTAAATCTTCAATATCAATATTTCCCTGTTCATCACATTTGGTAACGACAACTTTAAAGCCGGCCATCACTGCACTTGCAGGATTGGTTCCGTGTGCAGAAATCGGAATCAGAATCACGTTTCTGTGTGTGTCGTTTTTGCTTTCATGATATCTTCTGATGGCCATCAAACCTGCAAATTCTCCCTGCGCGCCGCTGTTGGGCTGAAGAGAGCAAGCCGCAAATCCTGTAATTATTGACAATAATTTTTCCAGGTCTTCTATGATGAAATCATAACCTTCTGTTTGCGTAGAAGGAGCGAACGGATGAATTCTGCTGAAATGCGTCCAACTCACAGGAATAAGTTCTGTAGCAGCATTCAGCTTCATCGTGCATGAACCCAAAGCGATCATGGATTGAGTGAGCGAAAGGTCTTTGTTTTCCAATGTTTTTAAATATCGCATCATTTCTGTTTCGCTGTGATACTTTTTAAAAACAGGATTTTGTAAAAAATCGGAAGTTCTGAGAAGTGTATCAGGAATATTATTCAGATCAGCTTCATTATCAAATGTAACTGCGGAAGTATCGATATCTCGTGCAGAATCAAAGACACTTACAATATTGAGCACATCATTTTTTGTGGTAGTTTCATCCAAGGAAATTGTTACCAGATTATCAGACGAAAAATGGAAGTTCATTTCGTGCGCCTGTGAAATTTCTGTCAGCTTTTCACGATTATTTACTTTAAAAGTGATCGTATCAAAATAATTTTTGTTCACCAATTCATAACCGCTTTCCTGTAAATGTTCAGCAAGTGTTTGCGTTAATAAAGTAATTCTTTCAGCAATTTCTTTCAATCCTTCAGGGCCATGATATACCGCATACATCGCGGCCATATTTGCCAGCAAAGCCTGGGCGGTACAAATGTTGGAAGTAGCTTTTTCACGGCGAATATGTTGTTCCCTCGTTTGCAAAGCCATGCGAAGCGCACGATTATTTTGAGCATCGATACTTACACCAATGATTCTTCCGGGAATGTTTCTTTTAAATTCGTCTTTTGTGGAGAAAAACGCTGCATGAGGTCCGCCAAATCCCATTGGCACGCCAAAGCGTTGCGATGAACCAACGGCAACATCAGCACCTAATTCTCCGGGAGGAGTTAATAAAGTCAGAGCGAGTAAATCCGTTGCCATCACCACCTGCGCATTTACAGAATGAACTTTTTCTATGAAATTTCTATAATCTTCTACACTTCCTTCGCTGTTTGGATATTGAACGATTGCGCCAAAACACTTTTCATCTAATTCTGTGGTTTTATAATCTCCAAAAACCAATTCAATGCCAACAGGTTTTGCTCTTGTTGCTAAAATTTCTTTGGTCTGTTCAAATATTTTTTTATCTACAAAAAACTTTCCTGCGGTGATGTGGTCGTGGTCTTTGTTTTTATGATTGAAAAGCATCGCCATTGCTTCGGCAGCGGCGGTTCCTTCGTCGAGCAGGCTTGCATTGGCAATCGGCAAAGCCGTTAAATCGCTCACCATCGTTTGAAAATTCAACAAACTTTCCAAACGTCCCTGCGCAATTTCTGCCTGGTAAGGTGTGTATTGCGTGTACCATCCCGGATTTTCAAAAAGATTTCTTAAAATAACCGAAGGCGTAATCGTATCATAATATCCCTGGCCGATATAAGATTTAAAAACCTTGTTTTTGTTGGCAATTTTTTTCAATTCGGTCAGATATTCAAATTCACTGATCGGCTCAGCGATATCCAGTTTTTTTTGCAACCGGATTCCGGAAGGAATTGTTTTATCAATCAGTTCATCGAGCGAAGCAACGCCAATGGTGGCAAGCATTTCGTTAGTTTCGGTTTGGTCGGGTCCAATGTGTCGTGAGACAAATTCTGAAGATTGTTTTTCAAAAAGATTCATATAAAAAAGTGCTTTTTATTTTCACAGTAAACAAAGAAAAAACGAGGATTTTTATTTTGTCGTGAAAATGTCGGCGCGAAGTTACAATTAGAAATGTTACTGTAAATGTCTGAATGAGGATTTACACGATTTTAAGATTTGCTGCATTTTCGTACTTGTATTATTAAAGGAAAGTGAAGTTATCCTGCAAATCCTTTAATCCTCCAAATCCTGGTCTATCTTTGGTAAATGAATGAAGAGATTCTGAAAAACTGGGAAAAGAAATCGTCTGATAATCAAAAAAAATATAAAAATTTTCTTACGCGGGTTGATAAGAATAAAGTGTTGAAACAGTTGCCTGATCTGCATGAGGAAGCTTTTGAAAAAATTGATTGTCTTTCATGTGCCAATTGCTGTCGCAATTATTCACCAAGATTTAAAACACCGGACATTAAAAGAATTTCCAAACATTTAAAAATGAAAGAAGGCACTTTTATTGAAAAATATTTGCGCGTGGATGAAGATGGAGATTTTGTTACCAAAACTTCTCCCTGTCCGTTTTTAGGAGAAGATAATTTTTGTTTGATCTATGAAAATCGTCCCTCTGATTGCCATCGCTTTCCTTATACCGATGAAGATGTGATTTTTAAACGCCCTGCGATTACGTTAAAAAATTCCACTTTTTGTCCGGCGGTTTATTTTGTGTTAGAGAAACTTTCGGACACAAACGTTTGACATTCTTTCTTACTTTGTGAAAAATTCACAAGTAAAAATTTCTTCATGATCTCAATCAATAAAGAAGACATTGCCAACCGTTTTATGCGTTATGTTCAGATAGACACACAAAGTGATCCTAAAAGCGGCGCTCATCCATCAACCGAAAAACAAAAAAAATTAAGCAAAATTCTTGTCGAAGAATTAAAAGAAATCGGAATTGCGGATGCAGAAATGGATGTGTATGGATATGTGTATGCAACGATTCCTTCCAACACAGAAAAAAATGTTCCTGTCATTTGTTTTTGCAGTCATGTTGATACAGCGCCGGATTGCAGCGGAACCAATGTAAAGCCGATTCTTCACAAAAATTATAAAGGAGAAGATATTGTGTTGCCTGATGACGCTTCACAGGTTCTGTCTCCAGTTGTTTTTCCTTATTTGAATACACAGATTGGCGGAGATATTATCACGGCAAGTGGTAACACGCTTTTGGGTGCTGATGATAAAAGTGGCGTTGCTGCCATCATGCAGGCAGTAGATTTTCTAATGAAAAATCCTTCTGTTAAACATGGAAAAATAAGAATCCTTTTTACGCCCGATGAAGAAATTGGCGAAGGAACCGCTAAACTGGATATGAAAAAACTCGCTGCTGATTTTGGATACACGTTAGATGGTGGCAAAGCCGGAAGCCTTGAAGATGAAACTTTCAGTGCTGATGGAGCTACGGTAATTATTAATGGGGTTATTTCTCATCCTGGTTATGCAAAAAATACTTTGGTGAATGCCTTGAAAGTTGGTGCAGAAATTTTACATGCACTTCCAACAACAGAATGGTCACCGGAAACAACAGAAAAAAAAGAAGGATTTGTTCATCCTGTCCGCTTTGAAGGAATTGCAGAAAGAGCCACTTTGGAATTTATAATTCGCGACTTTGATGATGAAAAATTAAGACAATATGGATTTAAACTGAAACAAATTGCTGAAGGAATTGTGAATCATTATAAAGGAGCTTCGCTTGAATTTACTATTCATGAACAGTATAGAAACATGAAAAAAGTTCTTGACCAATATCCATACGTTGTTGAGTTTGCAGCCGAAGCTATAAAGCGCTCCGGTCTTGAAGTTAAGATGGAAAGTATTCGCGGTGGAACTGATGGAAGCCGCCTGAGTTATATGGGTTTGCCTTGTCCAAATTTATTTACAGGTATGCAGGGAATCCATTCAAAATTGGAATGGATTGGCGTGAATGATATGGCAAAAGCAGCAGAAACCATTGTGCATTTGAGTATGATTTGGGAAGAAGAAACTGAAGGATAAAAATCAGGAGTAAAAAAGTAAAAACATGCCTTTTTTCAAACAAGACAAACCTTTTAAAGTCCCTACAACAGACGGAAAATTAATTGAAGAACATTTTGGAATTGCTTCAACAAAAAATGAAAATGCAAGCATTGCTCATATGATTGCGCCGCCACACTGGAGCGAACCTTTTCAAAATCCTGAATTTGATGAATATACTTTTATCATCAAAGGCAAAAAAATGTTTGAAGTGGATGGAGAAAAAATTATCGTGAATGAAGGAGAAAGTATTTTGGTAAAAAAAGGAAGCCGCGTTCGTTATTCAAATCCTTTTGATGAGCCTTGCGAATATTGCAGCATTTGCATTCCTGCATTTTCAATTGAAAAAGTGCATCGTGAAGAATCCCGTTAACATTTACGTTAAAGTTTTTTTTTGATTTTCATTCATCTTTATATTTTGAAATTACTTTTTACATTTGTTCCTAAACCAATTTAAATGGATTTATTTTTTCTGCAGATTGATTCCAGCGCAATAACCCATACTGCTCCGAAAACCCAAAGTTTATGGGACACTCTTGTAAGTGGCGGTGTTATTATGATTCCTCTTGGAATTCTTTTTGTGCTCGCACTTTATTTCTTTTTTGAGAGATTGATCGCTATCAAAAAAGCATCAAAAATTGATGATAATTTTATGCGCATTATCCGTGATCATATTGTAACGGGGAATGTTGCAGCGGCACGAAGTTTTTCTAAAAACAACGATAATCCAATCGCCAGAATTATCGACAAAGGAATTCAGAGAATCGGGAAACCAATTGATGCCATTGAAAAAAGTATGGACAATGTTGGTGCATTGGAATTGTACAAACTGGAAAAAAATCTTTCCATTATTTCTATTGTAGCGCGCATTGCCCCTTTGTTTGGGTTCCTTGGAACTATTATCGGAATGCTTGCATTGTTCAAAGGAATTGCTGCCAGCACAGAATATACTCCGAACACAATTGCCGACGGTATTTATATAAAAATGATTACTTCTGCAACAGGCTTGATCATTGGTATTTTGGCTTATATCGGCCATTCATATCTTGCCGCTTTGATCAACAGGATTGAAAATAAAATGGAAATTGCAAGTGCAGAGTTTGTGGATATTTTGCAGGAACCTACCAGGTAATTAAGAATAAAAAATTAAGAAATGAGCATAAGGAAAAGATTTAAAAACGATGATACTGAACTGGATACCGGGCCATTGAACGATATCCTTTTCATTCTTATGTTTTTCTTTTTGATCATTTCTACAATGGCCAATCCGAATGTGATTAAAATGAATAATCCGCGGGCCACCAGCGAAGCGAAGGCCAAGCAGAGCGTGATTGTGAGTATCAATAAAGATAAAGAACTCTTTATCGGTCAGGAAAGAATTTCTTTTGATTCACTGGAACCGGTTTTGAGATCACGGTTGCCGGTAGCGGATAGTCTGACAAAACCTGCTGTTGTTATCAATGCAGATTCTTTGGTTGACTGGGGCGATATTGTAAAGATCATGCAGGTTGCAAAAAAATTAGGAGCTACAACTTCCGCATCGGTAAAAGATTAGTACTCCTTTAAACCAATTAACCATTACACTTTTTTCGCTTTCACCATTCTTTCTTTTCCGTAAATATCTTTTTTTATTTCTGCTAAATAACCGGCGTTTTCAAAAATTGTTTTTACATCTTTTGCATATTCTTCATGCACTTCCACGTAAATTTTACCACTTTCTTTTAAATGTGTTTTTGCAAATTCAGCAATCTTTTTATAGAAAATGTAAGGATCGTTATTTTCTACAAACAATGCAATACCAGGTTCGAAATCAGTAACATTTTTGGAAAGAATTTCCTTTTCATTTATAGGAATATAAGGCGGGTTGCTAACGATTGTATCATACAGCTGAAGCCGCTTCCATCCATTTTTATCTAAGAAATCAATTTGTAAAAAATGAATTGTTGCATTCAGATTGTCGGCATTCTTTTTTGCAACCAATAATGCTTTTTCGCTTACGTCAATTGCGGTAATATTTGAATTTGATAATTCTTTTTTTAAAGCAATTGGAATGCATCCGCTACCTGTTCCAATATCGATGATATTTATTGGTTTACTGTTTTTTCCTTGTTTAAAATCTGTGATGATCCACTCAACTAATTCTTCTGTTTCAGGTCTCGGAATTAGAACATTTTCTTCAACAAAAAATTTCATTTTATAAAACCACGCTTCATTCAAAACGTATTGAACAGGCTTGTGCTGCAGAAGATCTTTTAAAAACGTTTTAATTTTTTTTAAATCAGATTCTTTCAATTCCTGATTTTTGTGTTCTCTTCTTTCCCATCTTTTCAAATGAGTAACGTTTTCAAAAACCCAATCAGAAATATTTTCTGCTTCACGATCGGCATAGATCGCTTTTAATTTTTCTGTAAACTCGAAATAGGCTTGTTCAATTGTCATTATCGCAAACTTAATTATTTTGTGAAGCAATAAACAATTATCGAAAATGCGTTCAGATGAACAATTAATGCAGCGTTGTATCCAATTAGCAAAATTCGGCGCTGGTAATGTTGCTCCTAATCCGATGGTGGGAGCGGTTTTGGTTTATGAAGACAAGATCATCGGCGAAGGATATCACAAAAAATTTGGTGAGGCACATGCAGAAGTAAATTGTATTAATAGCGTTGACAAAAAAAATAAATCGCTGATTGAGAAAAGTACCATTTATGTGTCTCTGGAACCGTGTGCGCATCATGGAAAAACGCCGCCGTGCGCCGATTTGATCATTCAAAAAAAAATTAAAAAGGTTGTAATTGGTTGCAAGGATATTTATAAAGAAGTTGCCGGAAAAGGAATTGAAAAGATGCAAAACGCAGGCGTAGAAGTAGTTTCAGGAGTTTTAGAAATTGAATGCCGCGATTTGAATAAACGGTTTTTTACTTTTCATCAAAAAAAACGTCCTTACATTATTTTAAAATGGGCGCAAAGTGCGAATGGAAAAATTGGTTCAAAAAATGCTGAAAGAATTTTGATCAGTAACGATTACACTAATCGCCTCGTGCATAAATGGCGCAGCGAAGAGGCTGCCATTTTAATCGGAACAAACACAGCATTAAAAGATGATCCTTCCTTAACAATAAGATTTTGGAAAGGAAAAAATCCGGTTAGAATTGTGATTGATAAACAATTGAAATTGCCTTCACCTTTAAAAATATTTAATCAGGAAGCACCAACAATTATTTTTAATTGTTTAAAAAATTCTCTCAAGAAAAATCTGCAGTTTATTGAAATAGAAAGAGAAAATTTTATTGGAAAAATGCTGCACTCTCTTTATGAAAATAATATTCAAAGTGTACTGATAGAAGGAGGCAGCAAAACGCTGCAATCCTTCATTGATGTTGATTTGTGGGATGAAGCGAGAATTATTACTAATGAAGAAATGATCATTGAAGATGGAATTGATGCGCCGGAAATGAAAAAGTTTTTATTTGAATATCAAGAAAATTATTTTAATGACTGGTTAAGGTTTTATAAAAACAAAGAAAACGCTTTTTAGATTTTCTTTTTTCTCACTGATTACTATTTTTACTTCTCTTTCTTTCATGAGCATTTTTTTCCCGAATGAAAATTGTTGCCAAGAGACAAATTGCACCCATGACCACTACTGCCCATGGTCCGCCAATAATTCCTGCAATTGCTCCGGCAAGAAGACTTCCAAACGGCATCGTTCCTTGCAGGCAAACCGTATAAAAACTCATTACTCTTCCACGTTTGTCGTCATCAACATGAAGTTGCAATAATGTGTTGGTGCATGCTGTATGCATCATCTGCGCAAGTCCGGCTATTGCTATAAAGAAAAGTGAAAGCGGCATAGACCGCGAAATAGCAAAACAAATCATTCCAACTCCCAATAAAATTCCCGTGAAAGAAACTATGCGTTTCAGCAACGCTGTTGATTTGCTTTTTGTAAGAAACAATGCCCCTGAAATAGCACCAACACCGGCAGCGCTCATCAGGAAACCTAATGTGTGTGCTCCACCATGTAAGACATCTTTTGCAAAAATTGGCGCTAATGTTCTTAACGATGCATTTGAAAAACTAACGATTGCAAGCAACACTAAAAGTGTACGCATCATATTGTTTGACCTTATGTATTTAATTCCTTCCTTTAATTTTTTCACCACATTTGTTTCTTCAACTTGTTTTAACTGCACCTTTGGAATATTCATCATTAACAAACTTGCTAACACAATCGTATAGCTAAATGCATTGGCCATAAAGCACCATCCTTCGCCAACTACACTGATCAAAATACCCGCAACTGATGGACCTATCAAACGTGATAAATTAAAAACAGTGGAATTTAAAGCGATTGCATTCGGAAGAGATTCTTTATCGCGACCAACCATTTCCACAACAAAAGATTGGCGCATCGGAACTTCAAACGCATTGATAACACCAAGACAAAGGCTGAGAATAATAATATGCCAGATTTCAACAACGTTCAAAAGAGTTAGTAGTCCTAATAAAAATGCCTGCAACGCAGCGAAACCTTCAATACGGCAAAGGGATTTATGTTTGTTCCATTTATCTGCATAAACACCGGCAAAAGGAGCGATCAAAAAGATGGGAACCTGCTCGCAAAAGCCTACTACTCCCAATAAAAATGCAGAATGAGTAAGTTGATAAACGAGCCACATCATTGCCATTCGCTGAATCCAGGTTCCAACGAGTGACAAGCTCTGGCCGACCATGAATAGCCTGTAATTCTTATAGTATAATGCTTTTTGCTCCCGTAAATATCTTATTGCCCTGTTGTTTCTTTGCTGCGCCATCGTTGATGCAAAGTTCGCAAAACGCTGTGGGAAGTTTTTTAAATTTTCTAAAAAGATTTTGATTAGTTAACAAACAAATAATTCGATTTTTTATTTTCAAGTTCCAAAATATTTTTAATGAAGTTAATTTTTACAAGAGTTAAAGACTTAAGTAAGTTAAATTCCTATCTTCATTTTTTTAAAGAATTTAGAAAATGAATATTGCTCCTTACATTGACCACACTTTATTAAAACAAACTACCACACTACCTGAAATTGAAAAATTATGTAAAGAAGCAGTCGAATATAAGTTTGCTGCGGTGTGTGTGCCACCACTGTATGTAAAAAAAGCAAAAGAATTTTTAGGCAATTCAGATATCAAAGTAGCTACAGTTATTGGTTTTCCTTTTGGCTATTGTGCAATAGAGGCGAAGGTTGCAGAAATTGTTTTGGCAATTGTTGACGGCGCTGATGAATTAGATATGGTAGCTAATATTTCTGCAATAAAAAATGGTGACTGGACTTTTATTGCCAACGAAATCAATACAATAATGCCGATTGTGAAGAGTAAAAATAAAGTGATAAAAGTGATCATTGAAAGCGGCGTTTTAACTGATGATGAGATCATAAAATGCTGTGATATTTATGGAGCAGCCGGGGTTGATTACGTAAAAACTTCTACCGGATTTGTAGAGAAAGGCGCTTCCATTCATGATGTGCAATTAATAAGAGCTCATCTTGCTGATGCAATAAAAATCAAAGCAAGTGGTGGAATACGATCTTATTCGTTTGCAAAAGAACTGATCAATGCAGGTGCCAACAGAATTGGCTGCAGCGCCAGCATTCAAATTGTAAAAGAAAGCGAAGAGGCAAAATGATTTTTATTTATTGACCACTGAAACTTAATACCTCTGAATATGAAACCGTTATTAATTGTAGCATTGATTGGTTTTGCAAATCATGCTTTTTGTCAAACCGGCAACTCACTTCCTGAAAATAAGGTAGTGGTTTTTAAAGATTACAGATTGGATATTCTTGGAAGAAAAGAAGCAGAATTGAATACTGAGATTTTAAAAAAACAAGCATACACGGCGCAGGGCTTCCGCCTTATGGTTTTAAACACAAGTGATAAAGATTATGCATTTAAAGTTCGGGCAGAATTGCTGAAAAAATTTCCTGAACAAAAACCTTATATGTGGTATGCGAATCCATACATCCGTATCAAATTTGGAAATTTCAGAACAAAAGAAGAAGCAGATGTTTATAAAAATCAAATCAGTAAAATGCTTGGCGGCGCTAATATTTATTACATTCCGGAAACAATAGAAGTGACGCCTGATAAGGATTTCAACCCTGATGAGATGAAATGATTCTGAAATAATTTTTCTTAAAAATCATTTCAAATCTGCCAGGCGGAAAAACGTTTCTTTATTCAATTCTTTTACTTCTCCGGGCGACATTCTATCAATCGTAAGGTTTTCTATTTGTAACCTGATCAATCTTAAACATCTATGTCGCAATGCCAGAGCCATCTTTCTTACCTGCCTGAATTTCCCTTCTGTTAATGTGATCAGCAACCAGGTATGAGGATAAATTTCGCGGCTATCAACAGCAAAGGGATATAAACTAACAGGCATGCTTATACGTTTTATGGATTCAGGTTTTGCAAAATATTCTACTCCATTTTTTATTTTGATTGTCACTCCTTCTTCAAAATGTTTGAAAGTTTCTTCTGTCATTTCATTTTGAACCATGATCAGATACGTTCTTTTATGAGGCTTACTTCCGGAAAAAATTAAACGTGTGATCGATTTATCAGTTGTCAGCAACAATAATCCTTCTGAATCTTTATCCAATCTTCCGATTGCATGAGTTCCCTCAGGAAAGCAAAATGAAAGATCACGAAGCAAAGGAACATCATGGCTGCTTACAAACTGAGAAACCATGTTTGCTGGTTTATTGAGAATAAAATAACGATCCATTTAATTCATAAAATTGTTTTCGAAAAAAAAGAAAAGATGTTTTTTGTTTGTTTACTGTCAAGCTAAAATCCTTTCTACATCTACGTTTTCTAAAGATTAGAAGAATGAAGTGGCAGGGTAAAATAAAAAGTACTTCCTTTTCTAGGTTCGCTTTCAGCCCAAAGTTTTCCATGATGTCTTTGGATAATTTCGTGGGAAATAAACAAGCCGATACCAAGTCCTGAAAATTGAATCGAATTATCTTCCACGCGATAATATCGTTCAAAAATCTTTTCAAGATTTTGAGAAGAAATTCCAATGCCCGTATCTTTTACTGACACTTTAATTTCGCGTTCATCATTTTCAATATGAATAAAAACTTTATCAGATTCAGGAGAATATTTCACTGCATTGCTCAGTAAATTAATCACTACTTGCTGAAGTCTTTCTTTATCGCCTGTTACTAATGTGTCTACTTCTCCTGTTTTGATAATGACATGATTTGGTGAAGCATATTGAATATTTTCTATCGCCTGATCGATCATTTCATTAAAATCAAAATTCTCAATATTGAAATTTAATTTTCCAAATTGGATTTTACTTACATCTAACAATTCCGATATCAGGTCATTCAATCTTTTAACAGCAGCACTTGCTTTTTTTGCATAGAGAAAAAACTTCTCATCTTCTTGTGTCAAAGAATGTTCAAGCAATTGCAGATAAGCTTTCGCGGTTGTTAGCGGTGTTTTCATCTCATGGCTGGCAACGCTGATGAATTCATCTTTTTTCTGTTCTTTCATTTTTTGTTCTTCAATGTCTGTTGCTGCGCCTACCCAAAATTTGACCTTTCCATTCTCATCTTTTATTGCAGAAGCTTTTGCAATATGCCACCGGTATTTATCATCACTTTTTCTTTTTAATCTTATTTCTTTATAAAAATCGTTTCCTGTGAACAAAGAGTATTGTCCTGCTTTTATCACCGCTTCTATTTCTTCGGCATGCAAAATTTGTTTCCAGCCTTTTGCTGTGATCGCTTCATCAAAAGGCAATCCGGTGTAATCAAGAAAAAATTGATTAAAGAACGTTACATAACCGGTTGCGGAAAGCGTGATCGTAATTTGAGGAATGGATTCGAGGATAAGCCTTAAATTTTTTTCTACTTCTTTTTGCGCAATAAGCCTTGCGTTTTCAATTTTTTCTGAAGTAGTTTCTTTTAAAGCAAGCAAGATCAAATCTTGATTTTCTGAACTGTACGATTTGACTTTAAAAAAAATATTTCGGCCGTTGCCAACAACTTCTGCTTCCATATTTTTTTTCTGATGAATTGTGGCAAACGCTTCCTGCAAAGTTTCTATATCAAAATCTTTTTTCAGCAATTCAAAAAAATTTTTTCCAACAACTTCCTCTTCTTTCAATTCAAATTTTTGACAAAAAGATGCATTTGCTTTTAAGATAAAATAATTTTTATCGAGAATTAAAAAAGCTTCATGAAGCAGAGAAATGACAGTATCAGCAAGCTTTTCATCGTGTCCTTTTGATTCATAAAGTTGCTGGCTCATTCTGAAAATTATTAGTCGAAATGGAAGTGAATATAAAATTATTTTTCTTTTTCCGGCGATGTAATTCCTGTCAATATTTATTCTTCTTTCTTTTTGCAGTAAACAAATAAATAGTGAGCATTTCTCTTTTACCAATTATTAAAAATGAACCAGCAAAAAGCTATTTTAAATTCATCGAGTCGATAATATTATCAATTTTTTCTTCCAGGAATTTTTGTGTTTTATCAAAATCGGCTACATTATCCAAAGGTGTATTCACACTGAAATAGAATTTGATTTTTGGCTCTGTGCCGCTTGGCCTTGCAGAAATTTTACTTCCATCTTCAGTGATAAATTGCAATACATTGCTTTTTGGTAATTCAATTTTTTGAGTTTCTCCTGTTGATAAATTTTTCTTCACCTGCAACTCATAATCTAATAGTTCTTTCACTTTGCTTCCTGCAATTTCCTTTGGCGGATTGTCGCGATAACCTTGCATCATTTCAGCAATTTCTTTAGAACCATTCATTCCTTTTTTGGTAAGCGAAATTAATTTTTCATAATAAAATCCATATTGAACATATAGCTCCATCAGCTTTTCAAAAAGTGTGTGTCCTTTTTCTTTTTCCACCGCTGCCATTTCACAAATGATAGCTACAGCACTTACTGCATCTTTGTCGCGCACTTTATCGCCTATCATCAAACCAAAACTTTCTTCACCACCAACAACATAATTTTCTATTCCTTCTTTTTCGCGGATTAATTCGGCGATCCATTTAAAACCTGTTAAAGTATTGTAGCAGGCAACATTATTTTTTGCAGCGATTTTATCAATGATATCAGTAGTAACAATGGTTTTAATTACCATATCATTTGGCTTCGCAATTCCCTTATTTTTTCTTGCTTCCATCATGTAATTAAATACCATCATGGCAGTTTGATTTCCATTCAGTAAAACCCATTCGCCATGATTGTTTTTAACGCCAACGCCGACTCTATCTGCATCCGGATCAGTTCCTAATAAAATATCCGCATCTGATTCTTTTGCTTTTTTCAAACCAATGCTCATTGTTTCTTTTTCTTCAGGATTGGGATAGAATACAGTTGGAAAATTTCCATTCGGTGTTGCTTGCTCCTGAACAATATGGACATTATCAAATCCATACTCAGCAAGCGCTTTGGGCACAAGCATTATTCCTGTTCCATGAATGGGAGTGTAAACAATTTTCAGCGCGTGCTCCTTTATACACGCATCAGGGTTGATACTTAAACCTTTTACCATTTCAAGGTATTTGTTATCCATCTCTCTGCCGATCAGCGTAATATTTTCTGGCTTACCATTCCATTTTACATCATGCAATGTTTTTATTTTTTCAACTTCAGTGATCACGTTTTTATCATGCGGCGGAACCAATTGTCCACCGTCGCACCAATAGGCTTTGTAACCATTATATTCTTTTGGATTATGAGATGCAGTAATCACAACTCCGCCCTGGCATTGTAAAGTACGAATCGCGAAACTCAGTTCCGGTGTAGGTCTTATATCATCAAACAAAAAAACTTTTATATCGTTTGCAGCGAAAATATCCGCAGCGATTTCTGCGAACTGGCGGCTGTTGTTCCTTACATCATGCGCTATGGCAACCTTCACTTCAGGAAAACATTTCTTTAAATAATTGGCGTATCCCTGGGTTGCCATTCCTACTGTATATTTATTCATACGATTCGTTCCAACTCCCATAATTCCACGAAGACCACCAGTTCCAAATTCCAGCTCTTTATAAAAAGCATCTTCCAACTGTGCCTGATCTTCTTTTTGCAAGCGTTGAATTTCTTTTTTAGAGGCTTCATCATAATCACCGTTAAGCCATTCATTAATTCTGTTTTCTGTTTTTGTATCCATGATCATATTTTTTACAATTTAAAGATATTCATTTTGATTTATTTCAACTTAGTAAATCACAATCGTCTTATTTTTGTCTGATGTTTTTATTCTGCAAAAAAATAACTGTTTTTGTCTTCCCGCTATTCTTTTTTTTTATTTCTCAAAAAGTGTTTTCACAAGATGTAAGCTCGAATAGCACAAGGTTTGAGCAGAAAATTAAAACAGACACTTTCAGACTTTATCCTTACAACAAAAAAAGGGTCCGTTTGGTTACAGCCGCTAACATTGTTGGTTATGGCGGAACTTTGATCGGGTTGAATGCGATTTGGTACGCAAAATATCCACGGTCTTCATTTCATTTTTTTAATGATGATAATGAATGGCAGCAAATGGATAAGGTGGGGCATGTTTACAGCGCTTATACAGAAAGCAGAATGACAATGGAAGCATGGCGATGGGCAGGTTTGTCAAGAAAAAAAAGTATATGGATTGGCGGATTAAGTGGCGTTGCTTATCAATCGATCATTGAAATCCTTGATGGATTTTCTTCACAATATGGATTTAGCCCGGGAGATTTTACAGCAAATATTATTGGTTCGGCGACTTTTATTTCACAGGAGCTTGCATGGAATGAGCAAAAAATAAAATTGAAATTTTCATTTCATAAAAAATATTATGGCGAAGGAGATTTGGATGCAAGAGCGGATCACCTTTACGGAAGTTCAGAGTTAGAAAGATTTATAAAAGACTACAATGCTCAGTCATACTGGCTTAGCGCCAACATTCAATCTTTTTTTCCTGATACAAAATTGCCGCGATGGCTGAATATTTCTATTGGATATGGAGCAGAAGGAATGTTTGGAGGCACTCAAAACATTGGTTATGACGCGGAAGGAAATGTAATTTTTGATCGCAGGGATATTAAGCGCTATCGCCAGTGGTATCTTTCGCCGGATGTAGATTTTACAAAGATCAGAACGAATAAAAAAGGTGTAAAGGTTTTATTGTTTGTGTTGAATTCTTTTAAATTCCCAGCGCCAACTTTAGAATTTTCTAATGGAAGTTTTAAAGGCCATTGGATTGTTTTTTAAGTCCAATTTTTTCAATAAAAAATAAAAGGTATTTATTAGTTGCTTTACTGATCAGTTGCACCATTTGTTGAACCAGGTCATTTGCCTTTTCGCGTAATGACGTGTATTTTTTTTAATTTCTTCTACTGCTTTTTCAAGAGAAATTTTTCCCTCAAAATGATCGAACAATTCTTTATAACCTACTGTTTGCAGGGCATTCAGATGCTTGTAAGGAAATAAATTTTCTGCTTCCTGCAACAATCCTTCCTTCATCATTTCATCAACACGATGATTAATATTTTCGTAAAGTTCTTCCCGTGGAAGCTGAAGAAAAATATTTTTTATTTCAAAATCACGATTGGTCTTTTTGCCTGAATGAAAATCAAAAATTGATTTTCCTGTAGATAATTTTACTTCCAATGCGCGCAGCATTCTTTGTGGATTTTGCATTTCTCCTTTTTGAAAGAAATCGGGATCGAGTAATTGAATCTGATCATACAACCATTGAAATCCATTACTTGTATATTCCTGGTTAATTTGGTTACGTAAATTCTCATTAACGTCAGGAATTTCATCAATCCCTTCTGCAAAAGCCTTCATGTACAAACCTGTGCCGCCAACCATCACTGCAATATCATTTGTTTTAAAAATTTCATGGGCTGCCTTCAGTGCATACTCTTCAAATATTTTTACATTCACTTCGTCATGAATAGAATGAGAGTCAATAAAATAATGTTTTACTTTTTCAAGTTGCTCTTTGGAAGGTTTTGCAACACCGATATTTAATTCTTTAAAACATTGCCGGCTGTCTGCAGAGATAATTTGAGTGTGATATTTTTGAGCAAGTTCTATTCCATAAGATGTTTTTCCAACGGCAGTTGGGCCTGAAATAATAATGCAGGTTTTTTTATTCATATTAATTGCCGGTTTGTAAAGAACCAACGAATCAATTATTAAATTTCTTCAGAATTTTCATCATCCACTTCTTCTTCACTTTCAGATTCTTCGCCATCTTCGCCCTCTTCACCATATCCTTCAGCAAGAACAGAAGTGTTCAAATCATATTTCTCTTCTATCTCTGAAAGCTTCTCATTGATCAAACCTTTTGTTCCGTATTGACTGGGACCAATTCCCTCACTGCGACTGCAGGAAGGATACGTTATTTTAGGATTTTCTTCTTTGTTTACATTGATCAACTCGATCAGAAATGTCCAGTTCTTATGAAAGTCATAAACGTAAATAAACTTTTGATTGGGCTCACGAATTTCAGTGCTAACGGGTGTTTCATTCATCAGCAAAGGTTCTGCCTTGTAAGCTTTATCATATTTTTCAAGCGTGATTTCTTTACCGCGTTGCCAGTTGTCGTTGCTGCGGTAAAAGGTTGCATGATGTTTATTATCAAACTCAAAACACTTCAAAATAATTTGATGAAGATCGAAAAAAGTTTGTGTATGCCTGATCACTACATCACGATAAATGCTGTCATCATCTTCCCAGTAAACTCTGAATTTTAATATTGCCATATCACGAAATTACGGCTTACTTTTTAAATGAATTGTAGCTCAAAATAACAGCGGTTACTTTTAATTTTTTTGTGCAACTCCCAAATCTTTTGCGACTTTTATCATGTATTGAAATGCTGCATCAAATTGATTAGGAATTTCGCCATCTAAAATTGCTTCACGAACAGCATTTTTTATTTCGCCGACGGCTCTTGACGGAGGCAGTGAAAATTCTTTCATAATAATTTCTCCTGTGATCGGAGGTTGCCAATTGCGCAGATGATCTGATTCCTCTACTTCTTTCAACCGTTTTTCGACCATCTCAAAATTCGCTAAATAGCGCTGCACTTTTTGTTTATTTTTCGAAGTAATATCGGCTTTGCAAAGCGTCATGAGGCTTTCAATATCATCGCCTGCATCAAATAATAATCTTCGGATAGCCGAGTCTGTGATGTTCTCTTTGGTAAGACTGATTGGACGCAAATGCAACTCAACCATCTTCTTCACAAATTTCATTTTTTCATTCAAAGGCAATTTCAATTGCGCAAAAATTTTGGGAACCATTCTACCACCAACAACTTCATGTCCGTGAAATGTCCAGCCATGCCCTTCTTCAAATTTTTTTGTCGCGGGCTTCGCAATATCATGAAGAATTGCTGCCCAGCGGAGCCACAGATCATCCGTGTTTTTAGAAATATTATCCAGCACTTGCAGTGTATGATAGAAATTATCTTTGTGACCTTTGCCATCGATATATTCTGCGCCTACAAGAGCGATCATCTGAGGAAAAATAATTTTCAACAAACCGGATTTATATAAAAGATCAAACCCAACAGAGGGTTTTTCAGCCATCACAATTTTGTTGATCTCGTCAATAATCCTTTCACTACTAACAATTTTTATCCGCTCTGCATGATTCTTTATTGCTTCAAAAGTTTCAGGAGAAATGGTAAAATTTAGTTGTGTTGCAAAACGGATTGCACGCATCATTCGCAATGGATCATCAATAAAAGTTTGATCGGGTGGAAGAGGAGTTTTGATAATTTTATTTTCAATGTCAGCCAGCCCGTTCAATGGATCAATCAATTTGCCAAAATCATTTTTATTAAGACTGAGCGCAAGAGTATTGATGGTAAAATCCCTGCGCATCCTGTCTTCATCAATGTTTCCGGGAAATACATCCGGCTTGCGACTTTCAGGATTATAGCTTTCTTTCCGCGCGCCAACAAATTCTATTTCAAAAGGAAACTCGTTTAGAAAAATTTTTATTTGCGCTGTTCCAAAATTTTTAAAAAAATTTACAACAGGTTTTGGAGAAAATTTTTCAGCAGTTTTTTCTGCCAATTTAAT